>OFBV01000026.1_pt1 | contig 26649 bp, 28 predicted proteins | sample 1520691 | NCBI WGS metagenome assembly OFBV01 (sample SAMEA3696450, study PRJEB22514) | metagenome | biome: water; feature: marine; material: hydrothermal vent | place: Pacific Ocean | collected 2014-08-16 | depth 1514 m | reverse complement strand
CAATCTCAAACCCCTGAAATACCCCCATCTTGGAAAAGTATTGTCTCTATCTCCTTAACCACAATGTTATCGGAAACTTTTCTTCCTCTGTGACATCCTCCCTTCACTAAAGTGAAGGGCTTCCCGCTTCAGCGAGGACTACTGTCCTCTCCACGGGCGTTACTTCCCCGCAGTCCACGGGTAGGGTTTTCAGGAGTTTTCCTTCTCCTATCATCTCTATCAACTTTGCTATCCAGAACAATTGTTCAAGTGCTGTCTTTAGAATGTTCCTTGCTGAGTTGACATCCCTGTCTATCTCTCTACCACAGTTTTCACATTTAAATGTTCTCTCTGATAGCAAAATCTCCTGTCTATGTCCGCAGAATGAACAGGTTTGTGTTGTAGGTTCATACCTATCTACAAAAAACACAGGAATAAGAGTCGCAAGACTTCTGAGTCTTGCAGTTATTCCTCCTATCCCTGTGTTCTGTATCTGTTTCCCGAATAATCCTTTCTTCCAGCTCTCGATTGAATCATCCTGAATTGCTATGAACAGGAATCTTTTAAGATAACTGATAACTTTGTTCAGCGTATCCTGTCTCCTGTTGTTGATATATTCCCACTCTTTTCTTATGAGATGCTTAATCTTCTGATACTTCCTGCTTCCTTTCTGTTTCATGGAAAGTATCTTCTGAAGTCTTTTGAGTCTTTTCGTTTCAGGAATATACCAGTTGAACTTTTCTCCTGTTGAAATCGTTATCTGATGCTTTATCCCTAAGTCTATTCCAATTAGTTGTTGTGTCTGTTTTTCTTTAATTTCTCTTTCTACCTCTTCTTTCGGTAGGTAGCAGACTATGTGCAGGTAGTATCCAGAAGCTTTCTTGATAAGATACCCTTTGGTTATTTCGGCATTCTCAGGTATCTGATGAAGTCCTAAAACTCTAAACTTTTTCTTTATTCCCTGTATTTTTACTCTGTTTCTGTCTCCTGAAATTTTGTAGGTTATACCATACTGTTTAAGGGGAATTGTTCTAACTTCTGATTTAAACTGGAGTTTACCTGCTTTGTTTCCTTTTTCTTTAGCTTTTTTCAGGTTCCTGAGGTCTTCTTTTATCTGTTTAACTATCTCCTGTTTCATCTGAGAGGAAAGAGTTTTGATTTCTCTTTTTTCAAATCCATCAGGAGTTTTAATTTCTACTTCTTTGAGTTTGTAGGTTTCATCGTTCAGTCTATTTTCAATATCAGCTACTACATAGTTACGCAACCATTTAGCTTCAAGGAAGAGTCTATTTAGCTTTTCAATGTCCTCTTTTGACAGATTCTGGAGTTTGAGCTGATAGACTCTGCAGACCTGGGTTTCTCTTCTCTTTTTTGTCTCTTTCAGGGTCTTTTTGATTCTTTCTGCTTTTGCTGTTTTCATAGTATCACTAACCCTTAACTAACCTTCAACTAACCCTTAACTAACTACATAATATATTTCCCAATGCTTTTTCTTTCAACAGCTTACGCTGTGCGATTCATCCCTGCTTTGAAAAGCAGGGCTTTCTCGCATAAATTCCCTGTAAGCAAGATTGAGAATTTTCGTTTGTGCAGAATGACGGGTATTTATTGCCTGATTTCGGTTCCCCTTAAATAGAATCTAAACGCCTATTTTTCTGAACTTTTCATATCTCTGTTTTACAAGTTCTTCAGGAGTAAGCCCAAGCAACTCATCCAGAGCTCTTAAAACGTGCTCTTTGAAATTTTTAAAGGTTGTTTCGTAGTCCCTGTGAGCTCCCTCTAAAGGTTCAGGAATGATTCCATCAATTATTCCAAGTTTCAGGAGATCTCTTGATGTAAGTTTGAGAGCTTCGGTAGCTTCTTTTACCTTGTCCTGAGACTGCCAGAGAATGGCTGCACACCCTTCAGGGGAGATAACAGAGTAGATTGCGTTCTCAAGCATCAGGAGTTTATTCGCAACGCTTATTGCTAAAGCTCCTCCAGATCCTCCCTCACCGATAACAACGCTAACAACAGGGACTTTTAACTTTGACATCTCTAAAAGGTTTCTTGCTATAGCTTCTGACTGACCGTGTTCTTCAGCCTCTATTCCCGGGAAAGCACCTGGAGTATCTACAAGAGTGATTATCGGTTTTCTAAACTTCTCTGCCAGTTTCATAACCCTTAGAGCTTTTCTATAATCTTCAGGAAGGGGCATTCCGAAGTTTTTAGCTATCTTTTCCTTTGTATCCCTGCCCTTTTCCTGACCTATTACACAAACGGGGATTCCAGAGAATTTAGCAAAACCGGCGATTATCGCTTTTCCGTCTCCGTAATGTCTATCACCGTGAAGTTCAATGAAGTCTGTAAAGACGTTATTTATGTAGTCAATGGTGTGAGGTCTGTCTGGATGTCTGGCTATTTGAACTCTATCCCAGGGAGAAAGATTTCCGTAAAACTCCTTTATCTTCTTCTGAAATTTTTTCTCTATTTCCTCTACTACCACCGGATCAAATTTTCCCATAGACTTGAGTTCCTCTATTTTCTTTCTTAGTTTATCAACCTTTTTCTCAAATTCAAACAACGTTTGCATTCTTCACCTCAGTTTACCGTTATTCTCTCCTTTGGAATTATCCTTTGGAGTTCTTTAAAGACTTCAGGTTCGACGGGTAACGAATAGTCAGGATGGAGTTGCAATTTTACAAAACAATCCTTCAATTTTGCCTCTATGATCACAGGCTTACCTTTCTCACTACGATTTCTCTCTATAAACTCCTTCAAAGCAGACAGGAATTCATCTGTTATCTCTTCGTCGTACATTTTGATCACAATATTGTTAACTTCGCCGAGTATTTTTTCGTTTAAGGGATATATATCTTTTGCTATAACCGATTTTGATTCCTCTTCTTCCCTCACACTTCCCTCTATGATGACAACGTTTCCTTCTGTAATCTGCTCCATCTTTTCCTTGAAGACGTTTGGAAAGACTAAAACAGAAACAGTTCCTTCAAGGTCTGAAATTTCAACTGTTGCCCAGAGATCCCCTCTCTGTGTTCTTTTTGTCTTTACTTCCGTTATGGCACCAGCCAATTTGACGTCCTGACCGTCTTTCCACTCATCTTTCTCAGAGGTTGTGTTGAAGCTAAACTGGATAATATCTTTGTACTCAAGTAGAGGATGTCCTGAAAGATAGAACCCTATTGCCTGTCTTTCGTACTCAAGCTTTATCCTGTCTGGCCACTCTTTTGTGTCTGGAAACTCCTTGTTGACGATTTCGGTTTCATCACCAAAGAGGCTCATCAATCCTTTGCTCTTTGTCTTCTGGAGACTTTGCGCGACAGACATCGCTTTGTCAAGGACTTCAAGGTTTGCGGCTCTTGAGATCCTCGTAGAGTCAAAAGCTCCAGCTTTTATCAGTGATTCAATAACTTTTCTGTTTACCTGTTTCAGGTCAACCCTTTCGCAGAAGTCGTAAATATCCTTGAACTCTCCACTTCTCTCCCTTACTTTAATGATGTGCTGGGCAGCTTTTTCCCCAACCCCTTTTATTCCTGCAAGTCCAAACCTTATTCCTTCATTCTCTATGGAAAAGAGGGCGTTGCTCTTGTTTATGTCTGGTGGAAGGACAGGAATTCCGTTTTCCCTACAGTCCTTTATTAGCTTTACGATCTCGTCGGTTTTGTCGTAGTCAATGGAGAGCATCGTCGTCATGAGTTCTTTCGGGTAATGGGCTTTCAGATATGCAGTTACATAGGCAAGGAAACCGTAAGCGGCAGAGTGAGATTTGTTAAAGCCGTACTCTGCAAACTTTGCTATATCGTCAAAGAGTTTTTCAACCTTCTCCCTTGGTAGCCCCTCTCAACTGCTCTTGTAACAAAGATGCTTCTCTGCTCCTCCATAACATCTTTCTTTTTCTTACCCATAGCACGGCGCAAGATGTCAGCTTCTCCGAGGGAGTATCCAGCGAGGACGTTTGCAATCTGCATTATCTGTTCCTGATAGATAAAGAGACCGTAAGTCTCCTTCAGGTAAGGTTCAAGTTCAGGGAATATGTAATCAACCGGCTCAAGACCGTGTTTTCTCCTTATGTAGCTTTCTGCCATTCCCGAGTTTAAAGGTCCTGGACGGTATAGAGCAACAAGGGCAATAATATCTTCAAATACAGATGGCTTGAGCCTCTTCATCAGGTTTCTCATTCCCTGAGATTCAAGCTGGAAGACACCAACTGTGTTTCCCTCTTGAAGGAGTTTAAAGGTTTTTTCATCATCAAGAGGAAGATTGGCTAAATCAATTTTTATTCCGTGTCTTTTTTCTATCAGTTTTATGGTTCTATCGATGATTGTGAGGGTCTTCAATCCAAGGAAGTCCATCTTGAGAAGTCCCAGCGCCTCAACCTGTCCCATATCGTACTGGGTTGTTACGTCTCCATCCTTGCTCTTTGCAAGGGGAATGTACTTGGTGAGGGTATCTGGAGCAATAACAACTCCAGCTGCGTGAACTCCTGTCTGTCTTGCAAGCCCTTGAAGTCTTGATGCAATCTTGAGAAGTCTTGCAATCGTTTCATCTTTTTCAGCAAGTTCCTTGATTTCTGGAGCTCTTTCAACTGCATCCTCAATTGACTTTGCGTCGTTTGGAATTAGTTTTGCAAACTTATCAACTTCTTTTGGTGGAATCCCTAAAACTCTTCCAACATCCCTTACAACCATCTTTGTTTTCATTGTGCCAAAAGTAATTATCTGGCACACCTTATCTTCACCGTACTTTTCTCTAACGTACTGGATAACCCTGTCTCTACCTTCCTGACAGATATCAACATCAATGTCGGGCATCGTAACCCTTTCAGGGTTCAGGAAACGCTCAAAGAGGAGGTTAAACTTCAAAGGATCTATATCTGTAATTCCAATTGCGTAAGCCACAAGTGATCCAGCTGCTGACCCCCTTCCCAGTCCTACTGGAATTCCATTTTTCTTTGCCCAGTTAATGAAGTCCCAGACTATAAGGAAGTAACCGGGAAATCCCATGTCTGAAATTATCTTTAGCTCATGGTTCAATCTCTGGTAGTACTTCTGTCTTGTCTCGCCGTCAGTTATGCCCTGTTCTTTGAATCTCTTTTCAAGCCCTTTTTCAGCAAGTTCTCTCAGGAAAGATTCATATGTGTAGCCTTCTGGAACGTCGTACTTTGGCAGCAGATATCCAGAGTTTTCTATCTTTACGTCAATTTTCTCTGCTATTTTGAGGGTGTTAAAGACTGCGTGGGGAACTTCTCTGAAGACTTCGAGCATTTCAAGAGCATCTTTGAAGTAGAACTCCTTCGTTGGAAACCGCATTCTATTTGCATCGGACAGTTTCTTTCCCGTCTGGAGACATAGGAGAACATCATGGGCTTCCCAGTCCTCTTTTTCAAGGTAGTGGGCATCATTTGTTGCAACTAAATCGATATCAAGCTCCTTTGAGAGTTTAATGAGAAACTGGTTTGCCTTCTGCTGGTCTTTTAAGCCGTGGTATTGAATCTCAAGGTAGAAATCATCACCGAAGAGTTCCTTATACCACTTTGCAACCTTTTTGGCTTCCTCTTCCCTTCCCTGGAGATAGAGGATAGGAATTTCTCCCTGAATACAGGCAGAAAGGGCGATTAATCCTTCACTGTACTTTTCAAGAACCTCTTTGTCTATTCTTGGTTTGTAGTAAAAGCCTTCAAGGAAACCTATCGAACTGAGCTTCATAAGGTTTTTGAGACCTGTTTCATTTTTCGCCAGAAGAACCAGATGGTAACTTCCTTTTTCTCCTTCATTGCCTTTTTGCTTATCAAACCTTGAACCTTTAGCTATGTAAAATTCCTGACCGATAATTGGTTTTATTCCTTCAGCGGTACACTCTTTATAGAGTTCGTACGATGCATGCATATTGCCGTGATCTGTAACGGCAACAGCAGGCATTCCGTACTCTTTTGCTTTTTTAACCAGGTCTTTTATCTTTATCGCTCCGTCAAGGATTGAGTACTGGGAGTGGAGATGAAGGTGGACGAAATCTCCTCTGTTTGCCATGTTATCTCCTTATCTTTCTTTTTCAAGAAAAAAAGCTATACTTACCAATGAAATTTTACAACGAGGACAAAAGTCGTGAAGAAAAGCTATCTGGCAGACTGGACTTTTGGAAAGATAGCCTTAGCCTCCACTCTGCTTGTGATAGTTATCTTAGCAATGCTCTTCTTTGTTCTCTATAGAGAATCTTCTCCTTCCATTCACACTTTTGGAATCTGGAATTTCATTACTTCTACAGTCTGGAACCCACCTATGGAGAAGTTTGGTGGAGCTCCAGCCATTTTCGGTACCATTGTAAGTACAGTAATCGCTATTCTGATAGCCGTTCCTGTTGCCATTGGAATAGCCATATTCCTTACAGAGATTTCTCCCCACTTTCTAAGAACTCCTGTGGGCGTTGCTGTAGAACTCCTTGCTGCAATTCCAAGTATCATTTATGGTATGTGGGGACTTTTCTACTTTGCGCCGTTTATGAGAGATAAAGTTCAACCTTTAATTCATGCAACACTTGGGAAAATTCCGGTAGTTGGAGAGTGGTTTGCTGGTTACACACCAGGAATAGGTCTTCTAACAGCTTCAGTAGTCCTTTCCATAATGATTCTTCCCTTTACTGCAGCAATTGCCAGGGATTCTTTCAATATGGTACCAAACATTTTAAAGGAATCCGCCTACGCTCTGGGCGCAACAAAGTGGGACGTTATGAAGGATGTTGTCATTCCCTATGCAAAACTTGGAGTAATTGGAGGAATTATTCTCTCCCTTGGAAGAGCTCTTGGAGAGACAATGGCAGTTACATTTGTAATGGGTAACCAGCCTGTAATTCCCCATTCGCTCCTTGAGCCAGCAACCTCAATTACAGTAACACTTGCCAATGAATTTACGGAAGCAGATACAGATCTTTACCTTTCCAGTCTCTTTTACCTTGCCCTCATACTCTTTGTTATGAGTTTCCTCGTTATAGCTATAGGAAAGTTCGTATTCCTGAAAAAGGTTGAGAGGTAAGTGTTGGACGCATTTACAAGGAGGAAGATAGTCAATAACATTATTCTCGTTCTCTCAACAGTAGCAGCTCTCTTTGGAATTATGTGGCTTTTCTGGATATTGGGAACGCTTCTCTACAAAGGATTCTCTACGCTATCCTTTGAAGTCTTCATAGGAGATCCACCATCTCCGGGTGAAGAAACGGGGGGACTGAAACACGCGATTGTGGGACAGGCACTTATTGTTCTAACTGCAACAGTTATCGGAATACCCCTTGGGATACTTGCTGGAACTTACATTGCTGAGTACGGAAAGAACAGCAGACTGGCAAACATTGTCAGAGACCTTTCAGACATAATGATGAGCGTTCCATCTATAGTAATTGGTACATTCATCTATGCGATTTTAGTTAAGCCTGTTGGACACTTTATGGGAATAGCGGGTTCTCTTTCTCTTGCCATAATGATGATTCCAATAATCTTGAGGACGACTGACGATATGTTGAGGCTTGTACCACCGGAACTTAGAGAGGCTGGTTATGCTCTTGGAGCAACCAAGTTCAAGGTGATAAAGGATATTGTTTATAGGGCTGCAATAACCGGGATCTTAACCGGAGTTATCCTTTCCGTTGCAAGAATTGGAGGAGAAACTGCTCCACTACTCTTCACATCTTTCAACAACAACTTCTTTACTTTCGATATGACACAGCCGATGGCTTCTCTAACTGTTACGATGTACGACTATGCAATGAGCCCATACGAATACTGGCAAAAACTTGCCTGGGCTGCCGCTATAATCCTGACTGCCGGTGTTCTTGGAGCAAACATTCTTGGAAGAGTGATAGCCCACTGGAAGTTTAAGAAGTAACGGAGGAGTTTATGGCTTACGTAATTGAGATAGAGGAAAAGCCGAAGATAAGTGTTGAAAACCTGAACTTTTACTATGGAACTAAACACGCCCTCAAGGGTATCTCATTTAAAGTTCCAGAGAAGAAGATAACGGCGTTAATAGGTCCTTCTGGATGTGGAAAGACAACGTTGCTCAGGTGTTTTAACAGAATGCACGACCTCTATCCCGGAAACAGGTATGAAGGGAAAATACTTTTAGATGGAGAGAATATCCTTGAAAAGGATTACGACCTGATTAGACTACGAAGCAGAGTTGGAATGGTCTTTCAGAAACCCACGGCATTTCCAATGTCCATCTTTGATAACGTTGCCTATGGCTTGAAATTAAAAGGAATAAAAAATAAGAGTGAACTGGAAGACAGGGTGGAAAAGGCTTTAAAAGATGCAGCCCTCTGGGACGAAGTTAAAGACAGGTTAAAAGATCCTGCATCTGGTCTTTCAGGTGGTCAGCAACAGAGACTCTGTATAGCAAGAGCCATAGCAGTTGAACCTGAAGTTCTTCTCTTTGACGAACCAACTTCTGCTCTTGACCCTATTTCAACCGCAAAGATTGAGGAATTGGTGGTTAGTTTCAGGGATAAACTCACAATAATAATTGTTACCCATAACATGCAACAGGCTGCGAGGGTCTCAGACTATACAGCTTTTATGTATCTAGGGGAACTGATAGAGTTTAACAAGACTGAAGAACTCTTTATCAAACCAAAAGAGAAGCTTACAGAGGATTACATAACTGGACGTTTTGGCTAAATGAAGAACAGCTCCTGAGTAGTTACGCTTAAATGCCTTTTACCTTCTATTAAAACTTTATAATCCTTGACAATCGTAGATTCGTTATTCTAAAATTGCAGGGAAGGTATTTTTACGGATTGTTTACAAAACATTTACGATTTATTTACAGTTTGGTAAGACATTAAACTATACGGATTAGGAGACGGGAAATGCTTTACAACTTTATAGCCTTTATAGTCGTTATGGCAATTGCAGGATTATCTCTATGGCTCCTTACGGTTGCCGTTGCCCCAAAGAACCCCCACCCGGTAAAAGAGGATACCTACGAGTGTGGTCTCCCTGCTCCTGAACCGATTATTTCCAGTGTCAACTTTCAGTACTATTTCTACGCAATCATATTTATTGCAATGGATATAGCAGGTGTTCTTTTCGTTCTATATGCGATAGGAAAAGGTGATCCAAAATTTGGATGGATATTTATACTCTTTTCACTTCTTTTGATGATTCCCCTCTCTTACGTCATGTTCGGAGGAAAGAGAGAATGATTTTAAAGTTCTTTGATTGGTCAAGATCCAACTCTCCATGGGGAGTCCACTTTTGTAGCGGTTGTTGCTCCTTAGAAGTTTTAGCTCTTATGGGACCCCGTTTTGACTGGGAAAGGTATGGTTTTATGATGACCCCAAGTCCCAGACAGGCCGATTTTATAATCGTAACAGGACTTGTTTCAAAAAAGGTTCTTCCTGTTCTTCTGAGGGTTTACCAGCAGATGCCAGAACCAAGATACGTAATGGGTATGGGAGCCTGTGCTGCAGGTGGCGGTCCTTACTGGGATTCAGACTTCGTAGCGGTAGATGTTTCTCAGTACATACCATTTGACATCTTTGTTGCAGGCTGTCCACCAAACCCGGAAGCTACCCTTGAGGGATTTCTCAGATTAAAGGAAATAATTCTTAAAGACAGAGAAAATGCCGCAAAGAGATATCCAAATAGAATGGAAGAGATTAACTACTAAGTGGGGAAAGGATGTTAGAAGAGATTAAAGAAAAAGTGCAGAGTGAATTCGGTTTTCAATCTGAGCCCTACGATACGAACATGTTACTTATTCATGGAAATAGAGAAAAGATAAAGGATCTGCTTGAATTCTTAAAACGTTCGGGTTTCAACTATCCTCATACCGTTTCGGTTGTTGATTGGACGCCGAAAGGGAAGGATTTTGAGGTCAACTATATAATTGAGAACATTCAGGAAAAGAAATTTGTAATTGTCAGGGTAACTCTGCCGGAGAATGATCTTACTGTTCCCAGTGTATGTGACATTTTCCCTTCTCTCCAGCCTCACGAAAGAGAAGCCTGGGAGATGTTTGGAGTAGAGTTTGTTGGAAATCCAAGGCTTGAGGTTATGCTTCTACCGGAGTGGGCTGAAGGAACGTTTCCACTTAGAAAATCCTATGACTTCAAAAAGCACCGCAAGGAGAAAAAGTAATGGACAGCATTGCTCAGGCAGGATTCACTTTTGTATTGGAAGAGAAAAAGGAAATAAGTGGCGAAGATTTAGGACTTCTCCAGGAAAAGCTTCTCCAGCTTAACTGGGGTGTCCAGCACCCTGCCAGTGGTCCTATGAGATTGAAAGTTTGGGTCGATGGTGATGAAGTTGTAAAGGTCGATCCGGATATAGGTTACGTTTTGAGGCTTCTTGAAAAGCTTGTTGAGTATAGAACATGGATTAATGCCATTGTTAACGTAGAAAGGGCTTGCTTTATGGATAACTTCGGAACAATGACTGGATATTCCATAGCTGCTGAGAAGATTGCCGGTGTTGAAGTTCCGAAGAAAGCAGACTACATGAGAACCATTCTCTGCGAAGGTGGAAGAATCGTCAGTCACTTAGTAGGTCTCGGCAGTTTTGTCGGTGTTCTTGGTGTTCATACGGCGATGCAGTGGGCTTTAATCGCAAGAGAAAAGTTCTTAGATGCCTTTGAACTCTATTCAGGTCAGAGAATAGCAACCGCTTCAATAATCCCCGGTGGCGTTAGATTCGAGCCTACTGGAAAGTTTATAGAGAAGATGACTAAGGCAATTGATTTCCTTGAGAAAGAATTCTTCCCTCGTTATGAAGAGGTTTTTCTCGATAACCCAACTTTGAAATTGAGAACGAAAGGAGTGGGAGTTGTTCCGAAAGAAAAAGCCATTGAACTGGGACTGGCAGGTCCTCCGCTAAGAGCTTCTGGTGTGGCTTCCGATATTAGGAAAGATTATCCATACGCAGCCTATGGTGAACTTGATTTCAATATGGTTACAAGAGAAGAAGGGGACGCTTACGCGAGATACTGTGTCCTCTTTGAGGAGCTCAAAGAGTCTGCAAAGATAATCAGACAGGCAATAGAAGGATTTCCTGAAGGCGAATACAGAACAAAGTTTCCGGTTAAAGTTCCTCCAGGAGAAGCCTATGTAAACGTTGAGTGGGCAAGGGGCTGTTTTGGATTTCATCTCATAAGTGATGGCGGAACTGGTCCTTACAGACTGAAAATGAGAGCTCCTTCTTTTGCAAACCTCTGGGCTATACCTGAAATGATGAAGGGAATAAAGCTTGCAGATGTTCCTGTAATCTTTGCGTCACTTTATATGTGTCATGGCGATATTGACAGGTAGGAGGAAAAATGGGACCGTGGCTTAAAGCACTTATCTTTCCGGGATTTCTTTTCCTGATGATAGTCTTCCTGATGGTTTTCTACATGGAGAGGAAGATTCTCGCAGATGCTCATCTGAGAACCGGTCCCTATTATGTTGGTAGATGGGGACTGCTTCAGACAACGGCAGATGTTTTTAAGCTTCTGCAAAAAGAATTCATAATTCAAAGGAGAGCCAACAAGCTCCTCTTTTCGTTAATACCGTTTGTTGCCTTCCTCATGGTAGCAATCCTCGTTGCATTTATACCTTTCTCAAGTAGCTCATTCATAGTAAGTACCAGCTTTGACCTTCTCATAGCTCTTGCAATTGTTACAAGTATGCCACCAATCTTCTTCTATGCAGGTTGGGCTTCAAAAAGCAAGTACTCTTTCATCGGGGGATTGAGGGTTGTTAACCAGATGATTTCCGGAGAAATCCCTCTATGGCTCTCAGCACTTGCTGCTGCTGTCTTTTATGGAACTCTGAATCACATAGAAATAGTTCAAAGCAGCTCCTGGTTAAGTTTTATTGTCCTGTTGCCTGCATTTTTGATATTCATAACTGCAACGCTGATAGTTACAGATAGACCTCCTTTTGACATTCCTGAGGCAGAACAGGAAGTTGTCTATGGATTCCTGACAGAGTTTGGTGGTTTCAACTACATGATTTTAGTTCTATCGAAGCTAATTGAGTTATTTGGTCTGTATGGACTTGCTGTAACGCTTTTCCTTGGGGGATTTAAAGGACCTATCCTGCCAGGAATCGTATGGTTCCTCCTAAAGATATTTGCACTTTACATGTTTACTTTTGTTGTAAGAGCTTCAACACCAAGGATCAGAATGGATCAACTTCTCAAGTTTTGCTGGAAGGCTTTAACTCCACTTGCCCTTCTAAACCTTGCATTCATCATCTTCATCAAAATGATCTTTGCTTAAGGAGTAACCAATGGAACTCGGAAGTGCATTTAAGATACCAGTAGAAGCGACCAAGAAGGTTATAAGGGTAGCAAAGGCTCTCCTTGAGCCGAAGGCTACGGAAATCTGGTGGGATAAGGAAATAAGGAGAGAGTATCACTACAGAGGTAAGCACGTTATAAAGGCGGAACTCTGTATCGGTTGTAGCCTCTGTGCAAGAGCATGTCCCGTTAACTGTATAGAGATGGTTCCCACAGGAGTTAAGAAGCCAAGAGCTGTTCCAAGAGTTAGAGCTAATGAGTGTATATTTTGTGGACTGTGCGAAGATGCCTGTCCTGTAAAGCCTGAAAAGGCAATAAAACTTACTGATACATACACAATGTACGTAGAACCAGCAACCTGGGACAACCTTGCAAAGTTCGTTTTCGAGCCAGAAAACCTTCAGGAAGCAATAGAAAAGGCAAAAAAGATGGAAGAGATGATAGAGAGAAAGAAACAGGAAGCCTTAAAGAAAAAGCAGAAAGCTGAAAAGCAGAAAAAGGGAGAGGAGTAATCATGAACGTTTACTTCTGGATTATCTACGGGGTGATTATCATATCTGCCATAGTGGCTTTAGAAGCCACGTCTCTTCTCTGGGCAGCAATAGCATTTGTGATTCTCCTTTCTGAAATAGCCCTCGTTTACTTTGGAATTGGAATGCCAGTTCTTGGCGGTGTTCAGCTTGCCATCTATGCAGGCGGTGTAACCATTCTCGTTCTCTTTGCAATTATGATGATTGGGGAGAGTTACAAAAAGCCGCCTGGAAAGGCTGTAACTGCCATAGTTTTAAGCCTCATAATTCTTGTTCTTGGAACGGGACTTTCTTTCCTGAGTGCCATAGATACATTTCCTTACAAGGTTTTCTCAACTCAGGAACTTGGAACTGTTTTTGTCGAGAAGTATTCGTTCTTCACGATAATTCTTGGTTTCATAGTCTCTGCCATTCTCTACATGGCTAATGCAATCATTACAAAGAAGAGGGAGGCAAAGTAAATGCTACTTGAAGCAGATGTTCATGCTTATCTGTTTTTATCTTTCTCACTCTTCGCGGTTGGGGTCTATGGTCTTCTATCCAGAAAATCGGTAATCAGAATGCTCTTCTCGATAGAGATGATCATTAACGCAGCCAACCTGAACTTCGTCATCTTTTCTGCTCAGAGAAACCTTGATGGACAGATTTTCACCTTTTTCACAATAGGTCTTGCTGCCCTTGAGGCAGCAGTTGGTCTTGCAATAGTCATCGTCTTCTATAAGAGATTTGGCGAAGTTATACCATCCAAAATCAGAAACCTGAGGTGGTAGTATGGAGAAGTTAGCCTATCTGACAATAGGAATATTCTTCCTTGGAAGCATTCTTGCCTTCCTTGTGGGCAAGTTTACAGAGAAATGGAATTCCTTCTGGGTCGCGGCCATTACAGGAATTGCTGGATTTGGACTTTCCTGTTACATAGCGCTTAACATGGGTGAACATCCGGTAACTCATGAGTTTGAATGGTTCAGATTTGGAAGTTTTTCTGTTCCTTTTGGAATTTACGTTGACCATCTTTCAATCATTATAGCTTTGATTGCCACAGGAATCGGTTTCCTTGATATAGTTTTTTCCAAAGGTTACATGGAAGAGGATGAGTCTCCTCACAGGTACTACTTTGAGAAGCTCTTCTTCATTGGCTCTATGGTTGGACTTGTTTTTGTAAGCAATCTGATTGGACTCTACATCTTCTGGGAAGGTGTTGGTCTCTGTTCTTACCTCCTGATCGGTTACTGGTACTGGAAGAAGAGTGCAGCTGAAGCTGCTTTAAAAGCTTTTGTAATGACGAGATTTGGTGATGTCTTTATGCTTGCAGGAATCATCGTTGCCTGGATATTCCTTGGAACAGTTAATTTTCATGAGCTTAACGCATTAAGTGTCGCAGGTGCTTTCAGCGTAAAGCTTGGTCTCATAATCTCTATCCTCATCTTCATCGGTGCAATCGGAAAATCGGCACAGTTTCCTCTCTTTCCATGGCTTCTTGATGCTATGGAAGGTCCCACGACAGTTTCTGCTCTTATTCATGCTGCTACGATGGTCAACGCAGGTGTTTACCTAGTTGCAAGGATGTTTCCGTTCTTTGACTACTCTTATGCTCTCATTATAGTTGCATTTGTTGGAGCTCTTTCTGCATTCATTGCAGCAACAGGTGCAATGGCTCACACCGAAATCAAGAAGATCTTGGCTTTCTCCACAATGGAACACCTGGCACTTATGTTTGTGGGGCTTGGAGTCGGCTCTGCTGCTGCCGGTATATTTCACCTTTCAAGCCACGCAATCTTTAAAGCACTCCTTTTCCTTGCAGCAGGTGCTGTTATTCACATGACGCACCACACAAAAGACGCATTTAAGCTTGGAGGACTTTATAAGTACATGCCGCAGACAGCACTACTCTTCTTAGTGGGTATTCTTGCTCTGTCAGGTATCCCACCGTTTAACGGTTTCTTCAGTAAGGACTGGATACTTGCTGAAGCTCTCCACTTTGGAAACCCCGTGATATTCGGTTTAACCTTCGTCTCTGCAGTTCTCTGTATTGCTTACGGTTTCAGACTCTGGTTTGTTGTCTTTACAGGAGAACCATCTGAAAAATCAAAACATGCGAGAGAAGCTTATCCTGTAATGCTTGTGCCTCTCTTCATTCTTGCAGCAATGACCCTTATTACCGCTTTCTACAAAGAGAAAATCGTTCATTTCCTATTTGGTGAGGTACACGAACCTCTCTACATTAGCCTGCTCATAGTAACGTTAATTGTCATGCTTGTTCTCTTTGCAATTGTTTATCTCATTTACTTCAAGAAAACTGTTAGCACTGAAAAGTTCCTTGCTCATCCAATAGGAGCTGCAATAAACACTTTTCTCTACAAAGGATGGATGATTGATGATGCAATCAAGTGGATCTGTAGAAATATTTTCTACGGTTCTATTGCGAAAGCCATTGAGTGGGTTGATACAAACATTGTTGATGGAGCGGTGAACGGAACTGCAAGACTTTCCTTAGCCTGCTGGGACAGATGCAGGAAGATGCAGACTGGAGACCTTATTCACTACCTTACCTACTTTGTAGCAGGTGTAATAGCACTTTCCCTGATCATCTTAGCTGTGTGAGGAGGAGTAGATGGTTCTTCTTAGTATGATACTTTTACCAATTCTGGCAGCACCATTTGCCTGGCTGGGAGAGAAGGTAAATAAGGATATCCCCAAATACCTCTCTCTTACGGTTGGATTTTTCCTTGCACTGTGTACTGCCTATCTGATAGCCAAATATCCCGGTAGTGGTTTTGCCTTTGAGGAACTTTACAAAATTTATCCGCCCTTTGATTTTAATCTTCACCTTGCAGTTGATGGTATCTCTCTGACTCTACTTGCGATTACTGCCTTTCTCGCAATTACTGTAACACTCTCTTCGTGGAATATAGAGAAACCGGGAGCCTATTTCTTTTTAGTACTGGCTTTCCTTGGTCCTATGGTTGGTGTTTTTGCATCTCTAAACCTTCTCTGGTTCTTTATTTTCTGGGAGTTTACTCTTGTTCCGATGTTCTTTCACATTGGCATCTGGGGGGCAGAAAACAGAATCTACGCTGCAATGAAGTTCTTTATTTATACCCATCTTGCAAGTGTTTTCCTTCTCTTAGGAATTATCGTTCTTTTCTTAAATGCACACACCTTCGACTTTATGAATCTTCTTGGTATTAAACTGAATCCTGGAACAGCCAAGCTTATATGGATACTTATGTTTATAGGTTTTGCAGTGAAGATGCCTGTTGTTCCATTCCACACATGGCTTCCAGACGCTCACGTTCAGGCACCTTCTCCAATTTCCGTTTTTCTTGCTGGACTTCTTCTCAAGATGGGTGCTTACGGTCTTCTCAGATGGGAAATCTTTATGTTGCCACAGGTTTCAAAGTTTTTTGCTCCACTAATGGCGTTTATTGCCGTTCTGACAATCTTCTATGCAGGGTTTAGAGCTCTTGCCGAAGACCATATCAAGAGGATGGTTGCTTACTCAAGTATCAACCACATGGGATTTGTTCTCTTGGGGCTTTCTGCCATAACGGCTGCTGGAATTTCTGCAGCTCTCTATGAGATGGTTGGTCATGCTCTTATTATCTCTATCCTCTTTATGATTGCTGGTTACATTCATCACAAAACCCATACCTGGTATATCTCCGAACTTGGTGGTTTAATGAAGAAGATTCCGGGTCTTATGACCATGTTTGTAATTGGGGTTCTTGCTGCTGTCGGACTTCCCGGAACTGCAGGGTTTGTTGGTGAACTTACTGTAATGGTTGCTGCATTTGACTACTATGGATGGATAATGGTTATTGTTCCTCTCGCCAGCGCTCTCGGTGCTGGATTTTTCATGTGGATGCTCCAGAGAGCAGTCTTTGGTCCACTAAGGGAAGCGTTTAAAGAATTGAAGACACTTAAGGAATTGCCGGCAGTAGAAAATATACCTCTCGCAATGTACATTGCAGCTTTCATCCTGGTTGGTATCGTGCCTTCTATGGTCTTTAACCTTTACAATCCTGTAGTAAACGCCTTTGCACAACTTTTTAAGTAGGGGGTAGCAGGTGAACATTAACTTCTTAGCTGGAACACTGATATTGGCTCTAACAGGAGCATTCCTGCCGGTAATAAACAGAATTTTCAGGATATCTGGAGTTTTAGGGGCGATCATTTCCAGTGTTGGTTATATCCTTGCCGGGTTTCTGATTATGCTTTCGGGAAATGGGAGGAAGCTTCTTTCCTCATTCTTCGTTACGGATAGTGTAACTCAACTGATAGGTATGCTCATTCTGGTTGCATCCTGGATGACAATGTTAGTTGTTTACTGGATTACACAAAGGGATAAATTTATTAACGAACTTGTAGCAGCTCTTCTTATTTCCACTGCAGGAGCCCTCCTTCTTATTTCAAGTACCAACTTTGTTTCTCTCATTATTGCTATGGAACTTATGACTATGCCAACTTACTTGATGGTTCTCTTTTCGTTCGACGATAAGTCAATGGAAGCCGGTGTCAAGTACTTCTTCAATGGTGCCCTGGCTATTGGAACGATGCTTTTTGGTGTATCACTCCTCTACGCAATTACGGGAAGTTTCAATTTTGAAATTCTTGCAAAAGAACTCTTCAGGGATCCGCTTGTTGCTCTCGCAGCAATCTTTATTTTAGCCGGTTTTGGCTTTAAGTTAACTGCATTTCCATTCCACTTCTGGGGACCAGATATTTACGATGGAACTTGCCCTGGAGTAGCTGCACTCCTGACAGGTATATCCAAGAGTGCCGCATTCATTGCTCTTATGAGAGTTATTTATGAAGCCCTTCCAGCAATTTCTTCCAACTTAACTTTCATTTTTGCTCTCCTTGCAGCAATTACAATGACAGTTGGAAATCTTTTAGCTCTTGCTCAAAAGAGAGTTTCAAGAATCCTTGCTTACTCTTCTGTTGCCCATGCAGGTTATACGCTTATAGCGTTTGCTGCACTTGCCGTTCCCGTTAGCATAACTGGTATTCTCTATCACTCTGTTGCTTATGTCTTTATGAAAACTGCTGCATTCCTCTGTTTTGCAGTTTTTCTCTATCTCTGGGGTGCAAGAACAATGGATGACTATAAAGGGCTTGGTAAGAGAGAGCCTTTTCTTGCTGCTCTTTTTCTGATATTTCTTCTTTCCCTTGCAGGTGTTCCCCCAATGGCCGGATTTATCAGTAAAGTATTTGTTTTTACTTCAGCAGTTAATGCTGGAATGACCTGGCTCGCACTTGTTGGTCTTTTGAACAGTGCTTTTTCTGTTGCATACTATATCTGGATAGCAAAGCAGATGTATCTTGAAGAACCTACGATAGAGAAGCCTCTTAACAATCCTTCTGATAAGAACTTTATCCTTATTCCTCTTGCCGTTATGGCAGTCTTCTTGATTGTTCTCGGTATCTGGGTCAATCCAGTTGTTGACGCTTCAGCTGCTTTTATTTCCAAAATTGGATTTTAACTGTCAGGTGTAGATTGAAAGGTCTCCTCGTGAGGAGACCTTTTTTACTGGTACTCTATCCCAAATCTCCTCTGAACTATTAATTTTAAATAGCTGGTTTATAATTCCATATGAAAAAAACAACAAGGAGATAGTGTGGATACGTATATAAGGGATATCTATTCCCTGCCTGTTGGGAGTCCGTTTGAAGGCTATTTTGTTATTGAACACGTCGAGATTAAGAAACACAGGACAGGAGAACCTTATTTGAGACTTGTTTTATCTGATAAAACAGGAACGGTTCCTGTTCTCTGGTGGAAGCCTCCAAAGGATGTTGATCTGGCTATTTTTAAGAAAGGTGATGTCGTTTTTGTTTCCGGTCATGTTGAGCATTTTCAGGGAAATGTTCAACCCAGGCTGAAAGAGATAAGAATAGCCAGTCCAGAAGAGTTTGATTCAAAGAAGTTTATCTGTGAGAGCCGTTTTGACATAGAAGAGCAGTTTACCCGTCTTCTTGAGATCATTGATAGTGTGAAAAATCCTTATTTGAAAAAACTTTTAGAAGAATTCTTCTATGATGATTCCTTTGTAGAAAGGTTTCTGAAAGTTCCCGCTGGAAAAACCATTCACCATGCCTGTATAGGTGGTCTTTTAGAACACACACTTGGAGTTGTTGAGATCTGTGAAACGGTAGCTAAGAGGTTTAAGAGTATCCATAGGGATCTCCTTATTTCCGCAGCTATACTTCACGATATTGGAAAAATCCACGAGTATGAGATTAATGTGGCGATTTCAAGAACGACTGAAGGAATTCTTCTCGGACATCTCTATATAAGCTGCGAAATGGTGACTAAGAAAATAGACGAAATAGAAGGATTTCCACACGACCTCAAAGTAAAATTGCTTCACTGCATCCTTTCTCACCATGGGGAATATGAACACGGCTCTCCAAAGAAACCGAAAACTCTTGAAGCAGTAGCTCTTGCTTATGCAGACGCTCTTGATTCAAGAGTAAAAGGTTTTGAGGAACATATAGAGCGAGAACTGGGGAACAATAAGGGCTGGACGAAAAGACACTTTGCTTTTGAAGTTCCTATATTCTTTGATGGAGAATTCAACTACGACTTAGGGGATGAATAATGACTCTTCCTGAAAAGTGGTTACCCTCCTATACGTACGAAGACTATGTGAAGTGGGAAGGAGATTGGGAGCTTATAGAAGGCATTCCTTATGCAATAGCTTCACCCCTTGGAAAACATCAGAAAATTTTAACACTCCTGCTCTACCTGCTTACTTCCCAACTAAGAGAGTGTCCCGCAAACTGTTTTGCCTATCCTGAGCTTGATTGGATAATTAACGAAAAGACAGTAGTTCGTCCGGATATAAGCATTACGTGTTACGACGTGGAAGATTACATACGTTCAAGACCCGAAATTGTGTTTGAAATTGTTTCCAGATCTTCTTTCCAGAAAGACGAAGAAATAAAATTTCACCTATTTGAAAGAGAAAGAGTTCCTTACTATGTTCTTGTATATCCAAATATTAGAAAGGTCAGGGTTTATAAGCTTGTAAATAACAAGTATCAGATTTTCTTTGATGGCGATAGGGAAGAAGTCGAAATTTTGATAAATGGGAAGTGCAGAATCAGGTTAAAAGTAGAAACTCTATGGGAATGAAGTTTCTGGCAGGAGAGGAAAATGAAGAAAGGATTAACTTATAAGGATGCCGGTGTAGATATAGAAGCTGGAGAAAAGCTTGTTGATAGGATAAAGCCTTTTGCAAAGAGAACCTTTGATAAAAACGTCCTTGCAGGAATAGGAGGTTTTGGGGCAGGGTACCTTATTCCTGAGGGATACAAAAATCCTGTTCTTGTTTCAGGAACAGATGGTGTTGGAACAAAATTAAAAGTAGCACAAGCTGCAAATGTCCACGATACGGTGGGAATAGATCTGGTGGCAATGTGTGTTAACGATATTCTTACAGTTGGAGCAAAACCGCTATTTTTCTTAGATTACTTTGCTACCGGAAAACTCTCCGTTGAGACGGCAACAGACGTTATAAAGGGAATAGCAAAGGGGTGTGAAATCGCCGGTTGTTCTTTGATAGGTGGAGAAACAGCAGAAATGCCGGACTTTTATCCTGAGGGTGAATATGACCTTGCAGGGTTTGTTGTTGGAATTGTTGAGAGAGAGAAGTATATAACGGGAGAGAAAATTCAGCCGGGAGATGTTGTTTTAGGACTTGCATCGTCCGGAATTCATAGCAATGGGTATTCCTTGGTGAGGAAGCTTTTCTTTGAAATACTTGAGCTTAAAATTGATGAATATGTAGAAGAGCTAAGTGGAAAAGTTTATGAAGTCCTTTTGACTCCTACAAAGATTTACGTAAAACCTGTTCTAAATCTTCTTGAAGAAGTGGAAGTTAAAGGAATTGCCCACATTACAGGTGGTGGAATCCCTGGAAACCTTGCAAGGATTCTTCCAGAGTCTGTTGACGCTGTTATTAAAAAGGGAACCTGGGAAGTGCTTCCAGTCTTCAGGTTTATTCAGGAGAAAGGAAACGTTTCTGAAGAGGAGATGTTTAAAACCTTTAACATGGGAATTGGGCTCTGTATTGTTGTTTCTCCTGAAGATGCAGAAAAAGCAGAAAAAGTATTAAAAGAGGCTGGAGAAACAGTTTACAGGATAGGTGAGATAAGAAAAGGTTCTGGAAAGGTGGTAATTGAATGAAAATTGCAGTTTTAGCGTCAGGTAGAGGTTCTAACTTTGAGGTTATCGCCAGAGCTGTTAAGTCTGGAAAGATAGATGGAGAAATAGCTGTTCTTATAGTTGACAGGAAGAATATCGGGGCAATAGAAAGGGCAGAAAGGTTAGGAATTAACTGGATATACGTGGACCCCTATAGCCATCCTTCACGGGAAGATTACGATAGGAAAATTGTTTCTATCTTAAAATATCTCCAGGTTGATCTTGTCTGTTTAGCAGGATATATGAAAATTATTTCAGAAGTTTTTGTGGACAGTTTCCCAAACAGGATAATGAACATTCATCCTTCGCTTCTTCCTTCTTTTCCCGGTTTGAAGCCACACGAAAAGGCTCTTCAATATGGAGTGAAGATATCGGGTGCTACCGTTCACTTTGTTGATAAGGGAGTGGACACAGGTCCTATAATAATTCAGGTTGCAGTGCCAGTTCTGCCTGATGATACCCCTGAAACTCTTGCCAGCAGAGTTCTGCAGTTTGAACACAGGATATATCCTCAAGCTGTTAAGTGGTTTGTCGATGGCAGGATAGAGATCAAAGGGAGAAATGTAGTAGTAAGAGGCGCAGACTATTCTTCTTTGCCTGTAGTTCCAGCTTTAGAGGATTTTTGATGGAGTTTGTGGAACTTGGAAACGGATTGAAAGTAATATTTAACCAGGTGGATGAACTTGATATCTTAGCCTGTACGGTCTTTCTACCTGGAGGATCTTCTGTTGAACCAGGCTCAAAAGCGGGAATAACTGTTCTCTCCCTTAAAACGGCATTCAAGAAAAGTCTGAAGAGAGGCTCTCTTGAATTTGCAAAAATTCAGGAGCAGTTTGGCACTCCGTTTGTTTCTGACGTTTCAAACGATTACTCTTTTATCAAGTTTCAGATAGTTCCTGATGGTTTGAAAGAATACATGGAACTTCTTCATGAAGTAATAGAAGAACCGGGATTTACTGAAGAGAGCTTTTCAGTTGAGAAGGAAACCCTTCTTGCAGCTATAAGATCAAGGAAAGAGAATCCTTTTTCTCTTGCCTATGAAAAACTGATGGCTTTAACCTATAGCGGCACCCCTTACGAGAAGTTACCCTATGGGAGTGAATCAACTGTTAAACAATTGACACTTGAAGATGCTCGGAGCTGGTTTAAGGAGGTTGTTCTACCGCAAAAGACTCTTTTTTCGTTCTGTGGAAAACTCAAGTCTCAGGAGAAAATCCTTGACCTGTTAGGTGAGTTGAAAACCAAGGAAGAGAAACAGAGCTCTCCATTTATGGAAAAAATAGAAGATACCAAAGAGCTGGAAGTAAAGAGAAAAGGATCTTCACAAGTTTTCATTATGACCTGTGTTAATGCTCCTTCCATTTTTCAGGAGGAATTCATTGATTACAAACTATTTAACACTCTTCTGGGAGAAGGAATAGGTTCTCTTCTATTTCAGGAACTGAGAGAAAAGAGAGGATTTGCTTACTCTACTGGTTCATTCTTTCCATCAAGAAGAAGTACTGGAAGGCTTTTTTTCTACATAGGAACGTCTCCAGAGAAAGAGAAAGAGGTAAGAAAAGCTTTGCTGGAATTAAAAGAGCGTTTACCGGAATTTGTGACTGAAGAGAATGTCAGAAGGGCAAAACAGTTTTTTAGAGGAAACTTTGAGCTGGATCATGAAACGAGAATGAAGAAAGCCTGGTACGCCGGGGTCTGGGAAGTTCTTGGAAAAGGGGCTTCATTCGATAAAGAAATCCTTGATTTAGTTGAAAATACTTCTGTTTCCCGTCTCAAAGAAGTTGCTGAAAGAGTAGCTTCGGAACCTTATCATATGGTGGTTGTAAAGGATGGATAGCGTTTTGATTGTTAGTGCTTGTCTTGTTGGTATTAACTGTAAGTATAACGGTGGAAACAACAGGTGTGAGATTCTGGTTGAGACCTTCAGAAAGGGAAAGATAATACCTCTCTGTCCTGAGCAGCTTGGTGGACTTCCAACTCCCAGACCTCCAGCAAAGATTTTTGGAAAAGATGGAAGAGACGTACTGAATGGAACGGGAAAAGTTTTGACAGTTGAAGGTGAACAGAAAGATGTAACTGAAAATTTTCTAAAAGGTGCTTATGAAACCCTATATGTGGTAGAACTTTTGAGAAATAGAGTTGTTGCCTGCATATTGAAAGAGAAAAGTCCGTCTTGCGGAGTGAAGAAAATTTATAAATTTGAAACCGACCAGTTGAAAGAAGGAATGGGAGTGACTGCTGCACTTTTGAGAAAAAAAGGATTTAAAATTATCAGTTCAGATGACATTGAATCTATAGAAAAAATTTTAAGGGAGATTGGATGAGCAAACTACCTGAGCTAAGGATCAAACACTTAAAACCGAAGTATCCAATAATTCAGGGTGGTATGGGTGCAAAAATATCCCTCCATAAACTTGCTGCTGCTGTTGCAAATGCGGGGGGAATAGGCGTTATTTCTGCAGTTCTTCTCCATGAGAAGGATAGATCAAAACCGAAAAAGACTACCTGTAAGGGAATAGAAGTAGAAAAACTTGGTTTGAAACCTTACCACTATGCCCGGGAACTTGCAGATGAGATTAGAAAGGCAAAGGAGCTGGCACCTGATGGAATCATAGGCGTCAACATAATGTACGCTCTTACACACTTTTACGAGCTTCTAATGACTGCCATTGATGCAGGGGCTGATCTAATAATTCAGGGAGCAGGCTTCGGTAAGGATGTGTTCAAGATATGTAATCTCTTTGACATACCCCTGATAGAAATTGTTGCTACTCCAAAAGGAGCAATGCTTTCTGAAAGGTTGGGAGCAGCGGCAGTAATTGTTGAAAGTGGTGAAGCTGGTGGACATTTAGGAACAAAAGAAAGTCTCTGGGAAATCCTTCCAGGAATAGTGAAAGCTGTAAAGAAGATTCCTGTTATAGCTGCCGGCGGTATCTTTGATGGCAGAGACATGGCAAAAGCTTTCGAACTTGGTGCAAAGGGAGCTCAAATTGCCACAAGATTTATAGCAACCTATGAATGTGATGCTGCTCCAGAATTCAAAGAGTATATAATAAAAGCAAAACCGGAAGATTCTATTTACATAAAGAGCCCTGTTGGTATGCCAGCCCATGCAGTGAGAAATCCTTTTACGGAGAGACTTGAGAAGGAAGGGAAAATACCTCATGCATGTCCTTACAATTGCCTTAAGACCTGTCCGGGTCCTGACTCAATCTACTGTATCGCTGATGTTCTATTAAAATCTGCTGCCGGGAATGTAGAAGAAGGACTTGTGTTCTCTGGAAGTAACGTTGGAAAAGTTGATAGAATGTATCACGTCGATGAACTTATTAAGGAGTTGGTTGAAGAGTGTGAAATGGAACTTGGGAGGAGGAACCTTATCTCTGGAGGTGCTCAATGAGAAAACTTTTACTTTTTCCTTTAGCTTCTATAATTTTCTTTAGCTGTGTTCAGAATCAACAACCCGTTAATACGGAAATATCTCAACTGAAAAAAGAGATAGAGCTTCTCAAAGCAAAAACAGATCTCAATTCAACGAAGATAACTTCCCTTGAAAATAGAGTCTCTCATGTTGAAGACAAGGTGGCAGAGAACGAACAGCAGATTTTTGAACTCAAGAAAAAATTGGAAAATGTGGAAAAAACAGTTTCTACCATTACTGTACCGTCTCCAGCTATTAAAGAAGAAACAGTACAAAAAGAAAAGCCCCAACCGGTTGTTCAAGTTTCAGATAAGGATCTCTACAAGCAGGCGTTCAACGCAATGGAAGCTGGAGATCTTGAAACTGCAAAATCAATATTTGAGAAGCTTGTTGAGCAATATCCTGATAGCTCTCTGGCAGATAATGCTCTCTATTGGATAGGAGAGATTTACTATTCCCACAACGACTACGAAACGGCAGTAAACTACTTTAATCAGGTTATAGAAAAGTACCCTGGTGCAAACAAAGTTCCAGCTGCAATGTTAAAGCTTGCTCTCTGTTATAAAGGTATGGGAGAAATAGACAAGGCAAAGGAGATACTTCAGGAAGTTATAAGCAAATACCCCAATACTCCTGAAGCAGGTATAGCAAGAGCCAAACTCATGGAACTGGAGAGATAGATGATAATAGATGATAAAGCGGTAAAAGGGCTTGGTCTTAGGGCTGCCGATCTCTGGTTGAACCTTGAGCTTTCTAAGTTTCGCCCTGATGGTAACTACGATCAGGTTGAGAGTTTCCTTAAACAAAGGTTTAAGGCTGATGAACTAAATCCTCTTCTGTTAACCTTAGGACTTCTTGAAATGGCTCTAATAGAAGATGCTTTAAGGAACAAGTCCTACCTGTCTGAGGAGGAAAGAGAGAAAATCATACAGGAAGTCGTTGAAAGTTTAGCTGAGAAGTTTCCTCAAATTGTTGGGGAGATGGAAAAGATACTTGATGATATCAGTAGTAAAATAAAGAAGTTTAAGCTTCTTGCTGATAAGTACCAAAAGGGAGGAGAGTAAATGTCTAAAAAGGTAAAGTTAGCAATAGTTGGAGTTGGAAATTGTGCAAGTTCTTTAGTTCAGGGTATTTACTACTATCAGAACAAAAAGGAAGAAGAAATTTCTGGGCTTATGCATTACGATATTGGGGGATATAAGCCCTGGGATATAGAAGTGGTTGCAGCTTTTGACATAGACGCCAGGAAAGTCGGTAAAGATGTGAGTAAAGCCATATTTGAGAAGCCTAACTGTACCACAGTCTTTTGTCCTGATATTCCTGAGATGGGTGTTGAAGTACAGATGGGCCCCATAATGGATGGTTTCGCAGAACACATGATTGACTATCCGGAAGATCAGAGGTTCGTTCCAGCTGATAAAGAACCTGTTGATGTTACAAAAGTACTAAAAGAAAGTGGTGCAGAAGTTGTTGTTAACTATCTTCCTGTTGGTTCTGAGGAAGCAACACGTTACTATGCCCAGTGTGCCCTTGAGGCAGGATGTGCCTTCGTGAACTGCATTCCTGTTTTCATTGCTTCCGATGAGGAATGGGCTAAAAAGTTTAAAGAAAGAGGACTTCCAATTGTTGGAGACGACATAAAATCCCAGGTTGGTGCTACTATCACTCACAGGGTTCTTGCAACCCTCATGAGTGACAGAGGAGTACCAATAGACAGAACTTACCAGCTGAACTTTGGTGGAAATACAGATTTCCTTAACATGTTAGAGAGGAAAAGATTAAAAACAAAGAAAGTCTCAAAGACTGAAGCTGTAAGATCTCTAATTCCTTATCCTGTTGAGGATAACAACATCCATATTGGTCCAAGTGATTACGTTCCGTGGTTGAAGGATAATAAGATAGCCTACATTCGACTTGAAGGCAGACTCTTTGGTGATGTTCCTATGTATATTGAGCTTAAGCTTTCTGTTGAGGATTCACCAAACAGTGCAGGTTCTGCAATAGATGCTATCAGATGTGCCAAGGTTGGATTGGATAGGGGAATAGGAGGACCCCTCTACTCAATCTCCTCATACACTATGAAACATCCACCGATTCAGTATCCTGACTGGAAGGCAAAAGAGTTAGTTGACAGGTTTATAAAAGGGGAAATTGAAAGGTGACTTCTGAAGATAAAAGAGAAATCATCTTTTATCAGTTATGGAACGAAGTTATAAGGAAATCCTCGAAAGGAGCCTTTGATTAGGTT
>OFBV01000024.1_pt1 | contig 27006 bp, 28 predicted proteins | sample 1520691 | NCBI WGS metagenome assembly OFBV01 (sample SAMEA3696450, study PRJEB22514) | metagenome | biome: water; feature: marine; material: hydrothermal vent | place: Pacific Ocean | collected 2014-08-16 | depth 1514 m | reverse complement strand
AAATTTCGATGAAGAGCAGAGGAATATAGCCCACTTCGAATGGGATGAGCTTTGAGTTTTACGATGAGCAGGGCAGAAGCCTCTGCTTCTTTTGGATGGATTTTCGATTTTCGAGGCGACAGTTGCCGATTGAGTGTGCAACTTGTTCTCCTTGCCGAAATCAAAGCCGTTTCAGACTCTTCTTCTTCGAATTATGTCTTGTTTTAATACCTGAATGAAAGTATAGATGTGTTATCTTACTCTTTATGAAAAATCGACATATTTCACAAAATGGGGAGAGGAGATTGTATTTTGAAATGCAGGCAATATAATGTTAAGGTTTTTGAAGTAGGAGTGGAAGAGCCCGAGAGTTTCATAGAGTTCATAGAGGCTAACTATATACTCATAAAAAACCACTTGCTCTCTATCAAGGGCAACAGAAGTGAAAAAGTCATCTCCTATCTCGAAGAGAAAGGATTGAGATATGTATGGAATATGGACCTGCCTCTACCCAAAAGAGGAGTCGAGGAGCTCTCTCTCGTCTCTAGTGCTCTCGAATCGGGAGATGGTGCAAAAGATGAAGCTACAGCCGATGGCACAGAAACTCTTGAACCTCTCAAAATTGTTGCCAAGGCTCTCAGAAGTGGACAGTGTATAGAGCATAACGGCGATGTACTATCTACCGATAGAATAAATAGCGGTGCCAAAATAGCGGCCTTGGGAAGTGTGGTGGCACTCGGTAAGGTGGAGGGAGATATCAGCTCTGCTGGAGAGTGTATTATAATTACGCCTACAAAGAGAGGAAACATACTTTTTCATGGTAGAAAAATAGAGAATGAGAAGCTGATATATCCTTTGAACCTAATCAGATATATCGGTGAGAAGATAGTCATAGAATCTTTGGAAGCGAAACAGACGAAAAGAAAATAAAAAGGAGCTGATTTGAGTAAGGTAATAGCGGTCATAAGCGGAAAAGGGGGTGTAGGAAAGACTACCACTACCGCCAATATCGGTTTGGGTATCGCCATGCAGATGAAGCAGTGTGTAGTGGTCGATTTCGATATAGGACAGAGGAATCTCGATATGATCCTCGGTTTGGAGAATAGAGTCGTTTACGACATGATACAGGTCATGGATGGAGAGGCTACGCTCGAACAGGCACTCATAAGGAGCAAGGCCAACAGAAATCTCTATTTTTTGCCAGCTTCTCAGACCAAAGACAAAAGCGTCCTCGATTCGGAAAAGATATCCAAGATGTTGATGGAGCTTCGAAAAAAATTCGAATATGTCATACTGGATGCACCCGCCGGGATAGAGAGCGGATTCGAGCATACGATAGAGTTTGCCGACGCTGCGATAATTGTTGTCAATCCAGAGGTATCTTCCATTAGGGATTCGGATAGAGCCATAGGTATCCTCGACTCCAAATCGCAAAAGGCCAAAATTGGTCATGAAGTGGAGAAGATGCTCATAATAAACAGGATAGATCCAGAGATGGTACAGAAGGGAGAGATGCTCGAAGCCGATGATATTCTGGAGATATTGGGAGTCGAATTGTTTGGGATGGTACCGGAAGACAAGGGAGTGATCGATGCCTCGAATCAGGGTCAGCCTATAATACTCAACAAAAAATCGGATGCCGGAAAAGCATATAGAAGAATAGCCAAGAGAATATGCGGTATCAAAGTACCGGTCGAACGCCCGAAAGTCAAAAGAAAGGGGTTGGTAGGCAAATTGAAAGGAATATTCTCATAATGTTTTCATGGTTCAAGAAAAAAAAGAGTGCCAAAATAGCGAAAGATAGGTTGCAAATAGCGATAATGTCCGACAGGGCCGCATCGGATTTTCCATTTATGGAAGAGCTCAAAAGAGATATAATAGAGGTTATAAAAAAATATAAGGGTGTATCGAATATTGAGATCAAAAAGGCTTCCGACAAAGATATCGAAGCCATATCCATCGAGGTTGTGCTTGAATAGCTCTTTACCACTCCTCGAGTCTGCGAATATCATCTGCGGAGCGTCTTAGCTCCTCGCTGAGTCTTATCGCGATTGTGTTGAGTATCTCTATCAGTGTCTTGTACTCTCTCCTCTCTTCGAACTTTTTCAACTCTTTGCCTCCTATCTCGGCCAATACACAATTTTCCAATGCAAAAGCCGTAGCCGTTCTGGGGCCGGGCTCTATGAAGGAGATTTCACCGAAAAATGTACCAGGACCATATTTCGCCAACCTCTTGTACTCTCTTTTGTTCACATACAATCTAATCTCGATATTTCCTTCAAGTAGCATATATAGCGAATCTCCGTAATCTCCTCTTTCGAAGAGTCTTTCTCCTGCACTCACTTCTCTAACGATGGCCATTGCGCTTATCTCTTCGATCTGTTCGGAAGCCATATCGATACACAGATCGTTTTCGGCTATAGTCTTGGCTTTCGCTCTCTCGCTATTTTTGTATCCATGTTTTTGCAAAAGTCTGTTTTCGGCATATTCGAAAGCGGTGTCGCTATCTGCGAAAACCCTATGATTGAATGTATGTTTGCTGTCTATATGTCGGAAAGCTTTTTTTACTTTTTTGCCAAAACCGAGACCCTTGTGCAGATGGCAAAATAGAAGTTCGCATCCTCTGTTTCGAGCATCTTCCCCTATTTGCAAAAGTACTATCATGGCACTCATATCCACATATCGCACTCTCCTGAAATGAAGTATCAAAATCCTATCCTGACGCAATTGCCCGCCTATTTCCGTCCTGAGTTTGTCCGCCGTGGCAAAAAAGAGATTCCCCTTGAGCTCATACATCACTATATCTTCACCATATTTCTCGAGGCATCTCTCCTCTTCGACAGGACGCTTGGAGATGGAGCGGTGTTCTCTGGCATCTATTCTCCTATGGATAATGGGATTTTTACTCTGCATAGATATGAAAAGGAGTATCGAAAAGAGCACTCCTACTCCAACAGCCACGACAAGATTGACCGATACGATGATTATTATGACACCTATGGCCGTTATGGCATCGAGTCTGGTTCGTTTGTGCCTTGCCCAAGTGAGTATATTGAGGTCTATCATACCCACACCCACCATAGCCACTATACCGGCTAGTACGCTCAAGGGGAGATATCTACCCACTTCTCCCGCAAAGAGCATCAAAGCCATAAAAAAGAGACCCGCCACGACCGGAGCCCATCTGCGCCCCCCTGCCTCTATACAGACCAGTGTGGCACCTTTGGTACCCCATCCTCCGAGCGCTCCCAGAAAACCTATCACGAGCTCGGCGGCACCCTGCGCCACCATCTCCTTGCGGCTGTCGTGCTGTCTTCCCGTTCTGGAATCGGCCACGAGCGATGTGACAAGACAGTCCGTCATTCCCAGAATCGTCAGTGCCAGAGCGGTTAGAACAACAAGTTTGGGAGAGAGGGAAAAGAGCTCTTTTGCAGGAAAGTCGAAATGCATATTGACTATGGATGGAATGGTACCCACCACCCACTTCTCGTTCACTTCGAAAGGGAGATAGCCCAAAGCGCCGTAAAAAAACAGCAGACCCGATACGAATGCTCCTACCGCTGCGGGTATGCGCCTCGCAGTCAGTTTCGGCGTCAGATACATGGCCAGCATCGTAAGAAGTGCTATGATGGATGGAAAGGCACTTTCGAAAGAGTCGGGATAGAGACTACCGTTCCAATCTTTGGCAAGAAGCGTGATTTGGGATTTTACCATCAACACCCCTACTCCTGTCACGAGCCCTGCGACGACCGGATACGGGATATATTTTATGAGCCGGGCACCACCCAACAAGGCGAAGAGTATCTGAAAAATCCCCACAAGCATCAAAATGGCACTCAGATTCAGGAGCATGGCGCCACTGCTCGCCCCCTCGGCACTGAGCGTACTCATAACCCCTACGAGCATCATGGTCATAGGGCCGTTGGGTGCGCTTATCATACCCACCGTCGCACCCACTCCGCCGGATATGAGTAGGAGTATCGTCGCGCCTATCAGACCGGCCAACGCACCGGTAGAGGCATCAAATCCCATTACCGAAAAGAGCACTATGCCCAGCCCCATGGATTGCGGAAGTGCGACAGCAGCCCCCGACAAACCACCTATTATATCACCAATCCCAAAAGCGCTTCTTCTATTTACAGTTTTCATAATATTCAATTATAGTCAATGAAGCTTATTGAACCGCAAAGCTCTTTGCACTATTTCCAATCGAACTCTTTTATTGTATCGTTTCTTCTTTATCTCTATCGTTCTACCTCAAGCTACACAAAAATTTGAACGCCCCCAAGAAGACAGGAGGGTGATATTGTTTCGACTCTTTTGGCACTACTTTTACTATTCTCAGGTCAATTTTTCAAAGAGCTAAATAAATTACGCTTATCTATCAATACTATTAAATATATTTTTATCGATAGATGATAGAATAGCGAATTACGGTCGAAAAGAGACCGCAAATTCCGATACAAGAGTCTCTATGGATACACTCTTTTATATAGGTCTTATCTTGGTGCTGGGCTCATTTATGAAGTGGGTCAGTCATAAATTCAAGATTCTCAATGTAGTGGGCTATATTGTTTTGGGATTTCTTATAGGTCCAGACAACCTCGACATCGTATCCAAAGAGTTCGTGCAAAACAGTCATATCGTCATAGACCTCTCTCTTGCTCTGATATCCGTTCTGGTAGGTGCCAATCTCAGATACAATGTACTCAAGAGTGTATGGAAACAGATAATCGTCATATCTGTGAGTGAAGCGATCTTTACCTTCTTTATGATAGGAAGCGTTTTCTACATGCTTTTCGAATATTTCGAGCTTGGATATGAGATAAACTACAGACTCACTACGGCTCTAATATTCGGTGCGCTGGCATCCGCCACCGCTCCGGCGACGATACTGGCCGTCATCCACGAACTCAAGGCCAAAAGCAGATTCAGCTCCTATCTCCTCGGTGTGGTGGCTACCGACAACGCCATGACACTGATACTCTTCAGTTTCGTGATGATAGTCAGCAAAACCACCGCCGATGTGGACGGGCAGGTGGCGGGAGCGATAGCCGTGATAGCTCCAATGCTGCTCTTTACGGTTCTGCTGGGTATTGCGGGGGCTTTCCTCTCCGAAGGTATAGACAGAGTCTTTAAAAATTACAAAAGTATAAAAACCACCTCGACACTGGGAATGATATTCCTCGTCTATAGCATCTCCCGCAAATACGGACTCGATCCCCTGCTCTCTTCACTCGTCATGGGAGTGGTTATGTCCAATCTATCGAATGAATTCTTTCTCGTCAAGAAGGAGTTCGATCAACACCTCAAAGATATAATTTTTCTACTCTTCTTCACCATATCCGCCATGCACCTGAACATATATGTTCTTCTGAGTATGCCCTTCGTCGTGCTAATGTATGTGCTTTTCAGAATAGCCGGGAAAATTCTGGGCGTCTGGTATGGAGGCAAAATATCGGGTGCGGCCATGGAGGTGAGGAGATATCTGGGGCTTGCACTCTTTCCCCAGGCTGGTATAGCCATAGGTCTCGCTCTATCTATACAGGAGAATCCCGATTTCATAGTGATAGCTCCGATTGTACTGAATATCATAATAGCCACCACGATGGTGCATGAACTCATAGGGCCGCTTCTTACGAGATATGTACTGCAAAAAAATATGAGAGATCGTTAGAGGGGAGGGACGAATCCCTCTGCGAAGAGTCGCTCAATCGGTACTTTCCACCACCCGGATAGATTCGATATCGTCGTTTTGTTTGATGCTGTCAAGTACCCTGAAACTCTCTACATCATCCTCTTCGATTGCACCAAATACCGTATGCACTCCATCGAGATGAGGAGTATCGACGAAGGTGATGAAAAACTGACTTCCGCCCGTATCTTTGCCGGCATGCGCCATGGAGAGAGCTCCTCTCTTATGTTTTATTCCGTTGTCGGTTTCACATCTGATGGCCCAGCCCGGACCGCCCGTACCTGCGAGCGCAGGATTGTCTTTGGAGTACGGGCACCCCCCTTGAGCCATAAAGCCCGGTATTACACGGTGAAATTTCAGAGAGTCGTAAAAAGCGCTGTTTGCCAATTCGGCGAAGTTTGCCACCGTATTGGGAGCATCTTTGGGATATAGTTTGATTTTGATGGTGCCGTTGGGAGTCTTCACCAACGCATATTGAAGCTTTTCGAGCTCCTCTTCACTCAGATTGTACTCTTTGAGTTTTCTACCGAACATCGACTGAATCCTTTTTGTGATTTTGGATAGAATTATAACAAAAAAGGGTGAAGTATGGAGCTTTGTATAGCACTGGATATGCCCTCCGCTGCCGAAAACCTGAACTTGGTCGAGAGCCTCGGAGAGTATGACGGATTATGGATGAAGGTGGGCTTTAGAAGCTACATCAGAGATGGCAGATATTTCATAGATACCATCAAAAGCATCAATCCCAATTTCAAAATCTTTCTCGATTTGAAACTCTACGATATTCCCAATACCATGGCGGATGCGGCGATGGAGATAGCGGCACTCGATATAGATATGTTCAATATCCACGCCTCGGCCGGTGCGAAAGCGATGAAAACGCTCATGCAAAGGCTCGAAGGACTCGACGAGAGACCTCTCGTGCTTGCGGTTACGGCGCTCACCTCTTTCGACAACGATGAGTTCGAAGCTATCTACGGTGCGTCCATAGAAGAAAAGGCTGTCGACTTCGCTTCTCTTGCCTATGAGAACGGCCTCGACGGAGTGGTATGCAGTGCCTTCGAGAGCAGAGCGCTCAAAGAGGCTCGCCCGGGCTTTCTCACACTCTCTCCTGGTATCAGACCTTTCGGAGAGGATGCGCAAGACCAGAGTCGTGTAGCGGATTTGAAGATGGCGAAGGAGAGTCTCGTAGATTTCGCCGTCATCGGAAGACCGATATACAAATCCGAAAATCCAGCACGGACAGTGAAGAGAGTATTGCAGAGTATGGAGAGTCTCTAAGGTCTGTGCAGACTCTTGCCGGTTTTGGCCATATCGCTCGCTTTTTCCATCCCCATAACCATGAAGTAGGCTCCCACGGCGAACATCGCCAGAATGATAAGCGGTGCGAATTTCTGAAACATCGATATACTCCTTTCAGATTAAGAGATACGAGCGGCACCCCTGCAGAGGGTCGCACTCGTCTCAGGCAATATCTATCTTCTCGACCACATCGAGCCCGAAACCGCTCAGACCCACGAATTGGGCATCCAGATGTGTAGTCAGCAGTCTTATTGAGCTTACACCCAAGTCTTTGAGTATCTGAGCCCCTACACCTATCTCTTTGGCCTGCTCTCTCGAGACGGTTTTACTGTCGAGGAAAACGAGCAGACCTCCGTTTCTGCGCAGAAAATCCATACTCTTCTTCATCGAATTGAATCTCTTTTCATCCAATAGTAGGTCGATATCGCTCCCTATGTTGTGGAAGCGCACATTTTCGGTATCGTGAATTTTGTAGAACTGTATGACGGTATGGACTCGTTCGAGATGATCCCTGTATCTTATCACGGTCACTTTCGTACCGTGGAACTCTCTCTTCTCTTCGGAAATTCTACTCAGCAGCTTTTCATTGGCTAGGCGATACTCCACGATATCGGAGATATAGACTATAGGCATGTCGTGTTCGAGAGAGAAGCTCTCGAGGTCGTCTCGTCTGGCCATCGTACCATCATCCTTGATGATTTCACAAATGACAGCCACGGGAGCAAGCCCCGCGAGACGGCAGATATCCACGGCACCCTCCGTATGTCCGGTACGCACCAGCACCCCTCCATCTCTGGCCACAAGCGGAAAGATATGTCCAGGTTTGACAAAATCGCTCCTGTCGCTTAGAGGTGAAGCGAGCAGAGATATACATTCGCTCCTCTCCGCCGCCGAAATACCGGTTTTCGCCGTAGCTGCATCGATGGAGACCGTAAAAGCGGTCTCGTGCATGGAGTCGTTTCTACTCACCATAGGCAGAAGCTCGAGACGCTCCGCTATCTCGGATGTTATGGGTGTACAGATGAGTCCGCGCGCCTCTTTGGCCATGAAGTTCACCTTCTGCGCTGTGGAGAATGTGGCGGCAAAAACGAGGTCCCCCTCGTTCTCCCTATCCTCATCATCCATCATTATAATCATCTCTCCCTTTTTGATAGCCTCTATCGCTATCCTCACTCTCTCATGACTCTTAGGTGGCATGGGCTTCCTCTTTATAACTTTGGCGAATTATAGCGAATCCCAAGATATGAAAATCGACTTTCCATCGGCATATCTTATGAATAGTCGTACTATTTCACTCTATATTCAAAAGGAATGAAAGCTTTCAAGTTCATAGGGATATAATATTTTCACCCTTTTAAAGGAAGAAGAGATGAATATAATAATAGCGGGAGCAGGACGCGTAGGATACAATCTGGCGCGAACACTCTCCCAGAATCACAGCGTAACCGTAATAGACAGAAATGCCGAAGCTCTCGGCAGACTCTTGGAGAGTATAGACATACTCCCTGTAAACGGGGATATCGAAGACCCCGATACCTACGCAAAGCTCATAGACAAAGAGAGCGACCTCTTCATAGCGGTAACCGATAACGACGAAGCCAATCTCCTATCTACGCTCATAGCAGACGACGCCATCGATTTGAAGCGTAGATTCATAAGGCTCAGAAATCCGCAATTTTCCAAAACGAACATCTCCGTCCGTCTTGGTATAGACGAAGCCTTCTACCCTCTCGAACTGACTTCGCAGACCGTAACGACACTGCTCAAGTATCCCGGGGCCAACAATGTAAAGAGTTTCGAATATACGGACTACAAACTCATCTCTGTACATATCTCCGGCGACGATGCAATAGAGATACCGCAAGGCTCGGATATAGTAATAGTCGGTATAGAGAGACAAAAGAGCTTTCTGCTCCCCGGACCCGAAACTAGGCTGATGAAAAACGACTTGGTATATTTTTTCGGCAATGAAGTGCTGATACGGAACATGTGCAAAGAGATGGAAAACGAATCTCCTCTTCATATAGAGAGATGTATCGTTTTTGGTGCCGAAGATTTGGGTATAAATATCTCCCGCGCTCTTCTCGAACACGGCATAGAGGTAAAGCTGATAGAAAAATCCCTCGAGAGATGCCGAATCGCCGATGAGAGACTCGAAGGAGAAGCCATGACGCTTAGCTGTAAATACGGTACGGCCACACTCTTCGAGGAGGAGGGGCTGGCACATGCGGATATGGCTATAGCCGCGACGGAGGACGACGAATACAATATAGTCAAATGTCTCGAAGCCAAAGAGCACGGTATCGGCAAGGTACTGGCCATAAACAATGAGCTCGAATATTACAATGTCATGCACGCCTTGGGTATCGTGGTGGTCAGAGGCCCCAAGATAAACGCTTTCAACGCCATCGTAGAGAGAATCAACTCAAGCAAAATAGTGACCGAAAGAAAATATTGCGGAGGTAAAGCAGAGATTTACCTCAGAAAGATATTCCGTGGCTCACATCTCGTGGGAAGCAAAATAAAGCCTATGAAAAAACCGGACAGGAGAGTGCTTTACCTTATCAGAGAAGATAGCATTCACCCTTTCGACGAAGTGATGCAAGTGCAGGAAAACGACATCATAGCACTCTTCACGACCCAGGATTTCGCATCCGAAGCGAGAGAGTGGATATATGGACTTTAGAAGTATCTTCAAAATGCTGAGTATGATAGGAGTCACACTGGCTCTCTTCTTCTCGATGGAGTTCTTTTGCGGAATCTACTATGCGGAAAAGTGGGGAAAACTGGCGATTTTCCTTTCACTTTTTCTGCTCCTGAATCTCTGTGTATGGTATATTTTCAGAGAGCACAGGATAAATCTCAAAATCAAAGAGAGCATATTGGCGGTGAATCTGCTCTGGCTTCTGCTCGGTGTCGTCGGAGCGATACCTCTGCTGTTATATACCGATATATCTTTCTCTTCGGCCTTCTTCGAAGCAATAAGCGGATTCACGACGACGGGAGCTACCGTCTATAGCGATATCGAAGCGCTCCCCCATCTCATCTTGCTACACAGAAGCCTCATGCACTGGCTGGGAGGTATGGGTATAGTCGTGCTGGGTGTCGGTCTCCTCTCCATGATAAATCCCACCGGTTCTCTAAGCCTCTTCAAGGCGGAAGCCACGGGTATAACCATGGAGAAACTGACTCCAAAAATCAAGGATACTGCACTTAGTCTGTGGGGTGTATATATGCTCCTCACGCTGCTTGATACGCTCTTTCTGAGATTTTTCGGAATGAGCTGGTTCGATGCGGTCAATCACGCCTTCTCCACCATATCCACGGGAGGTTTTTCGACGAAAAACAGCTCTTTGGGATATTTCGATTCCGACGGTATCATATGGACCACCACCATATTCATGCTTCTGTCGGGTGTGAACTTTCTTGCGCATCTGAAGCTCTTTTTCAGAGATACGGGAGGTTTCAGGAGCGAAGAGTTCAAAATGTATGTGATCATATTTCTATCGATTTCACTCCTGCTTACCTTCTCCCACGACTATATAGACGGAGACAGCTTCTATCACTCTATGAAGCACTCCTGCTTCACCATAGCATCGGTGATGACCACAACCGGCTTTGCGACAGTCGATTACGGCAGGTGGGGGCACGACGCCATAGCCCTAATATTTCTGGCCATGCTCGTAGGCGGTAACGCCGGTTCGACCGCCGGAGGTGTGAAGGTGATAAGATATCTCATCATCTTCAAAACACTCTTTTCCGAACTCAAAAGGATACTCCATCCAAACGCCATGATAAGCGTCTTCATGGATGGAAGGAAGATGAGCGAAAGAGTACTCTCTTCGACTTTCGGCTTTTTCATACTATATATCTTTACGGCGGTTTTGACGGCTCTTTATATCTATGCGAGAGGTTACGACGAGATGACGGCCATCTCCGGGGCTCTAGCACTGGTAGGCAATATAGGTCCCGGCTTCTCACAGGTCGGTCCGGCGGAAAATTTCTCCTTTTTTTCAGATATTGATAAGGTTGTCTTTTCTGCCGTCATGATAATAGGCCGTCTCGAGTGTTATACGGTATTCGTACTGCTCAGCCGCTCTTTTTGGAAAAAATTTTGAAAAATTTGGCATAGAAATGGAAACGGCGCTTCTGGCAATAGGAGTAGGAGTTGGAGCTTTATCGGGTTTTTTCGGTATGGGAGGAGGGACTGTATTGGTGCCGATACTTCTCCTGCTCGGACTGGGGATGAAAGATGCCGTAGGTATTTCGATCATGCAGATGGTATTTAGTTCGATATATGGCTCATATCTAAATACCAAAAAGGGCTCCCTCACACTCGGAGAGGGGCTCTATGTGGGATTCGGAGGTTTTACGGGAGGATATCTTAGCGGATATCTCACATCCTCCATCCCGGATCTACTTCTGCAAGTCACATTCATAGCCTTCGTCCTCTTCGCCATCATCAGGATGGCTTTTGCGGGTGTACATGAGGTATATACCGAAGATAAGAGGCTACATCCTCTCGTACTCTTCACGATTGGCGCAGCAATAGGTGTGGTAGCCATAAGTATAGGCATCGGAGGGGCTATCATTCTTATACCCCTCCTCTCCGGCATACTGCACTACCCTGTCAAAAAAGCGGTAAGTGCGGGTCTCTTTTTCGTCGTATTCTCATCCATCGCCGGTTTCACTGGACGACTCGTACACGGAGAGATAGACCTCTACAAGGGGGCGATAATAGGTATCGGCTCGCTCATCGGAGTCTGGATAGGTATCCGGCTCAAAGAGCACATAAGCAATAGGCATCACAAAACTTTCATAATAGTGATGTACAGTATTATATTGCTCATCATGCTCTACAAGCTTCTAAGCCGACAATAGAGCTTGAAACTCCACTAATGTACACCAAAAGGGCTTGATTTTTTCCGTTCTATATATAGGTTCATGCAGTTCCTCGATAGATGGATTTCTACTTTCCAAAGCGATAGTCAACTTCTATGGACTCTGACACAATTCCGCGACTAAAGTCGCAGCCCCTAAATGGCGATATGAGTTTAAACCTTTATAGGGGCGGCGACTTCAGTCGCCGGTAGAGTCTTGCATAGAGCAACGGCTAAATTTAGCCCTCTCGATATGAAGTCCGAAACCCAAAGAAGGCAGAAGCTTTAGTCCCGCATAGATATAGATGGTAGATGAACTTCTACTTTCCAAGGCGATAGTCAGCCTCTATGGACTTCAAAATTGATTTTGCGACTGAAGTTGCGGCCCCGAAATGGTAGCAACTTTTCCAGTATGGAGAGATTTTTCTTACCGACAGAGCCATCTATATAGTTTCGTTTAGAACAAAAAACATATTAAAAATAATCCTAATCGAAAGGATCGACTCTGAGAATATCGAATGGAGAGGGATGTTTAGGCTTTTCGTCCTTCTTGAGTATCTGTACTTTTGTACTCTCTTTTGTACTTTCTTTCATACTCTCTTTTTCGCTTTTGACTACAGGGTTGACAAAATCGGCTTTTGGTCTATATATTCTTCTTTTCTTCTTCTTCTTTTTACTATTTATAACCTTCAAAGGCGGCTTCTTCTCCTCTTCGCGAGGTATCTCGAACTCTCCTGGATCAATTTCAAGCTCTTTGGTCTGTATCATAACCGGAATACTGCTGAGATTGACTTCAGCCTCAAGAGGAGGTTGCCCTTCGTATGCATATTCGTCATTGGGGAAAGATTCGTTCTGGTCGTAATATGAAGCCAAGTATGGTTTCGGATCTGTAACGAGAAAAAATAGATCTGGATGAATCGTATCGGCATAAGTAACAATATATGCCTTCTTGTAACTACCCTCGATAGAGACTTCTTTTACCACTCCTACGGGCATATTGGCGAAAAATATACCATCGAGTCCGTTCGTCTCGACCCTATCCCCCACTTTTATATCGGCCCATTTAGGAATGAAGCGAACCTCCATCGTACTCTTGTCCACACCTACTGCGATACCCGGTATGCGTTTCGGCCCCACATAGACACCGAATCTACACTCTGGACTGGATATGAGATAGCCAAAGAGCTTTCCATTATCCTCTTTGGCTATACCGGCTACAACCTCATTTTGTATCAGACCGTAAACTCTCTTCTCTTCAAGACTCTTCATGGGTTTGGAGAGGAGAATCGTATCGAACTTGTTCAATTTGACATAGGAGAGGGTATCTACCAGCATTATACTTTTGTAGGGCAGTCTCTCCAGAGTGGGTAGTTTTTTATATACGATCGATATCTGACGCAGATAGTTCGTCTGGTCGAGAAGATATTTTTTGAGTTTACGGTTTTCCCGTCTTAATTTTTTGATGGTCTCCTTCTGGAATATGTAGCTGTCTCCGGCTCTCTCTACCCTTTCACTCATCTGCCTGTAATCACTTTTGAGAGGAATGACGAAATCCAAAATATGGTTTCTTATCTTTTTGTTGTACTCCACACTCAATACAAAAAGGAGTATCAACAATATTGCAAAAAAGAGCAGTCTGGATCTCATCTAATCGGAAACATTTTCACTAATCTTCAAAATTGGTCTGCTGAAGCAGATCTAATTCATCAAGGGCCTTGCCGGTACCCTTGGCTACCGCGAGAAGGGGATCTTCGGCTATATATACCGGCAGTCTCACGATATCCGAAAGATATTTGTCCAAGCCTCTGATAAGAGCCCCTCCTCCTGTAAGAACGACACCGTTTTCTACAATATCCCCCGCCAGCTCTGGAGGGGTCTGCTCCAAAACACTCTTGAGCGCCTCACCTATCTGTTTGAGTGCATTGGACATAGCTTCTCTGAGATGTTCGCTACTTATCTCTATGGAGGTCAATACACCCTCCACCTGATCTCTACCCCTTACGAGTGTCGTGAGCTCCTCATCGAGTTTTATAGCTGTACCTATCTTGATTTTCAAATCTTCGGCCACTCTATCGCCTATGAGAAGATTGAACTTTTTCTTGATATAGTCGGAAATGGCCGCATCGAGAGTATCTCCGGCAACTCTGATCGACTTGCTCAAAACGAGTCCGCCCAGCGAAATGACGCCAATCTCCGTCGTCCCGCCGCCTATATCGACCACAAGATTTCCCTGTGGATCTCTTACCGGCAAACCCGCTCCGATAGCCGCGGCCATTGGCTCTTCGATTAGATATACATATCTGGCACCTGCATTGAGAGCGGATTCCCGTACCGCTTTTCTCTCCACCTGTGTCAAACCGTAGGGAACACAGATTATGACGCGGGGAGAGGAGAAACTCTTTCTGCCATGTACCTTGCGAATGAAATACTCTATCATCATCTCGGTAACATGGAAATCGGCGATAACTCCGTCTTTCATGGGCCTAATGGCCTTGATGTTGCCAGGAGTCTTTCCCACCATATTTTTGGCCTCTTGGCCTACGGCCAGTATATGCTCTTGGCCGTGCTTATCGACCTGAATGGCCACGACGGAGGGTTCGTTTATGCTGATGCCCTGACCTTTGACCAAAACCAAGGTATTGGCTGTTCCCAGATCGATAGCGAGGTCTTTTGAAAATACACCAAATATATTCTTCAGAAATCCCATATATATCCTTTGCTCAATTGATGATCTCTATGCGCTCTTCTTTTTCTTTAGATATACCGGTGTGGCGCCACTCTCCACCACCTCCGATGTTATCACCACCTCATAACCGGAAAACTCCGGAAGTTCGTACATTATATCAAGAAGTATCTCTTCGAGTATCGACCGCAGCCCCCTGGCTCCCGTTTTGCGCTCGATAGCCTTGGAAGCTATGGCTCTAAGCGCATCATCTTCGAAGACAAGCTCCACTCCGTCTATGGCGAAAAGTTTTTTGTACTGTTTCACCAGAGAGTTTTTCGGTTCGCTCAGAATCCTCACCATCTCCTCTATGCCTATAGGCCTCAGAGTGGCCACGACATGGAGTCTTCCTATCAATTCGGGAATGAGGCCGAAGGAGACCAGATCGTCGGGTTCTACGAAATGCAGCATATTCTCCTCTTCTTCTTTCGAGCGTTGTTTCTGGCCGAACCCCATCGTATTTCCGCCGAGGCGTCTCTTGATAATCTCGTTGAGACCGTCGAAGGCACCTCCGCATATAAAGAGGATATCGGATGTATCCATCTGTATAAAATCCTGATTGGGATGTTTTCTGCCCCCCTTCGGAGGAATATTCACGACAGAGCCTTCCACTATTTTCAGTAGAGCTTGCTGTACCCCCTCTCCAGATACATCTCTCGTAATGGAGCGATTCTCTCCCAATCTTGCTATCTTATCGATCTCATCGATGAAAACTATCCCCTTCTCCGCCCTTTTCAGATCTCCATCGGCAGCTTGAAGAAGTTTTGTAAGTATATTTTCGACATCTTCACCTACATAACCAGCTTCGGTTAGATTGGTAGCGTCGGCTATTGCTATCGGTACATCCAGAAAACGGGCAATACTCTGGGCAAGGAGAGTCTTGCCGCTTCCTGTAGGTCCTATGAGCAGAATATTCGATTTCGATATATCCGTATCGTCTCCAGCTCCAACACTCTTGAATATTCTTTTGTAATGATTGTACACTGCTACAGAAAGAGTCTTTTTGGCCTCCTCCTGCCCTATTACATAATCATCGAGCATCTCTTTGAGCTCTTTTGGCGCCAGCAGCCTAGGGGTGAATTCACCTATACCTCCATGCTCTTCATCCCCGAAGAGTATCTTGTATGCCGATACTACACAGTTTTGGCATATATAGGCATTGTTTCCTGCAATCAGCGGATTCTCTTCACTCTGAAGATTTCCACAGAAACTGCATCTATTGTCAGACATCAAACTTCCTTTTAAAGGGTATTCCTCTTTTGGATTCCATTATGAATCTACACAGCTGTACGACTCTGGGCGAGTCACTACTCTCCATAAGTATTCGAGCGCTCTCCTTGAGGGGTTTTCCGCTTTCGAATATCTCTTTATATGCGCTTTTGAGGCTATCTATCTCATCTCTGCAAAGAGCTCTGCGCAAACCTGTTAGGTTCAACCCCCGTATTATAGCCCTGTTTCCTTCGGCAAGACAGTATGGAGGTATATCCTGACTGAGTGCACTGGCACCGGCTATCATCGCCATATCTCCAACTCTTACAAACTGGTGTATAGGAGTAAGACCACCTATCACCACCCCGTTGCCAAGCTCCACATGTCCGGCAAGGGTAGCGGCATTGGCGAGTATGCATCTATCACCTATCTTCACATCGTGAGCCACATGGACATAGGCCATCAAAAGATTCTCGTCACCGATTCTGGTCACTCCTCCGCCACCCTCGGTTCCGGGGTTGATAAGTGTAAATTCCCTTATTCTGTTGCCACTACCGATCTGTAGATATACCTTCTCTCCCCTATATTTGAGATCCTGAGGTATGCTACCCAAAACAGCATGAGAAAATATCTGATTCGACGAACCGATATCGGTATAGCCTTGGATAAGCGTATGACTTCCTATAACAGTACCATTACCGATTTTTACATTCTCTCCTATGTAGCTGAAGGCTCCGATAGTGACATCCTTGCCGATAACAGCACCTTTTTCGACGATTGCCGTATTGTGAATCATATCCGTCCGCCGTCACTTGTCCACTATCATGGCTTTGAGCTCGGCTTCGGCCACAAGTTTCTCATCCACATAGGCCTTACCAGCAAGCTGCCATACGGCACCCTTGTTTTTTATCACACTCAATCTATATATCAATTTGTCTCCCGGTGTTACGGGAGATCTGAATTTGGCTTTGTCTATGCTCATGAAATAGACCACTTTATTCTCAATCCCCTCTTGACCTTCGGCATCCATACTCTCGAAGGCAAGCACTCCTCCAGCCTGAGCCATACCTTCTATTATCATCACCCCGGGATATATCGGATGATCGGGGAAATGCCCCTGAAAAACAGGCTCGGCTATGGAAATATTCTTGTATCCTTCGATACTTCTGCCCTTTTCAAGCGCAGTTATGCGATCAACCAGCAAGAAAGGGTATCGGTGGGGAAGTATCTTCTGAATATCTACGACATTATACACTTTTTCAGCCTTTGCAACTCTATGAGATATTATGAGGTATAATTCTATCCAAAATGAAGTAAAAGCTAGATTTTATTTACGCTCAGCAATCTCTCGATTGTATCTTCGTAACACTCCGAATCCATAATCAACTCCAACTTGGAAGATGGAATCTCATCTACCACTATCAAGGTCGAAAGGTCGTAGGCGTTGGGAAGCAGGCTTCTTCTGAGATTGAGCTCATCTTCAAAAAGGGGCGGAGAGAATATCAACTCCTTCACGCAGGAGTATTTTGTGCCGAGTATCTCGTTGTAGAGTGTCAAGTCGATAAATTTCACCTCATCGCGGTTGAGACGATAGACTCTCGCGCTCTCCCCTTCCACTCTGCCCCTCGTATATCCCCTCTTCATACTGGAGTAGGGAACGATATGAGACGCGACAGGCTGACCTTTGACCCTCAAAAGAGCATACTTGAGTCTCCAGTTGAGAAATCTCTCCTTCACTATTTGGTACTCCACCTTCTCTCTCTCCAGTTTCGCCCTCTTTTCGTAGAGTTGCAGCCTGTACTCTATCGATTCTGGTTGTATCTGCGCCGAAACAGGAGAAAAGAGTTCATCACTGAGCCTTTTTTGCTCCTCTCTCTGGCGCACGAGAGCATAGAGGCATCCACAGTAATCCTGTCTGTAGAGCCTGTCTCTTTTTGCAAGGCTGTTTTGCTCCTGCGTACCCGAAGCTTTGCGATAGTCCGGTGCCACGAAAGAGAGACCGTAGCGTCGCCCTATCTTTTCGCCAGAAATTCTAAGCTGTTCGAGCGATTTTTTTGGGGAGACGAGAAGCGTGGAGGTGAAACTCTTCTCACCTATCTCCCTAGCCTTTCGTGCACTCTCTTCGAAACGCCTGTCGAAGCATAGAGTGCAGCGTCGTCCCTTCTCTGGTTCGTTCTCCAGACCTCTTACCGCCTCCAGCCATCCTTTGTAGTCGTACTCCCCCTCTATAAGCTTAACCCCCAGCATTTCGCAACTTCGCCTTACATCCATAAGTCTTAGAAGATACTCGCTATACGGATGTATATTGGGGTCGTAGAAGTATGCAGTCAACTTCTCTTCGGGAAATTCCTTCATCAGTTTTTGCAGAAAAAAGTGGCTATCGACCGAACAACATATGTGTACCAACATAGACTCACCCCATCTTCAGACCGACGAAAAAACCTGCGACCGCACTTACGCTTCCGCTTGTCTTGAATCTTGAAAGTCTCTCTTTGAGAAAAAAGGCGAACTCCTTGAAATAGGAGATACCCACGGATACTGTCCGCTCGAGACTCTCCTCGTTTACACTTATGAGATGTTGACTCTCCATCACGAAGAGTACGACGACCGACATACCCAGCAGTATCAAGATTAGTTTGAAGCTCTTTTTCAGAAAATATCCCACAGCAAGCCCTATCATAAAAGCGCTTCCCATCTCCAGATATGGCAGCTCTTTTAGAAGCGAGCCCTCACCTTCACCCATCCTTTTCTCCCGTAATCACTTCGCCAACCACTCCACAAGCTCGTCACCGAGTCTGCGCATGGCCCTCTCCGCCGCTCTTACGAAACCTCGCGCATCCGTACTCTCACAGGGCTCTTCATATCTCAACTCCACGGACTTCACGACTTTGCGCTCCTCGTAGCGAAGAAGTCTGAAAACAATATCTATCAGGGCATATGAGCCTCCATCTTTCTTCAACACATGCTTGAATGCGTATATTCTGCTCTCGAGCAGATAGTCGGGTGTGGCTTCGGATGTGTAGTCGAGTACCTCTTTGAAAATCGAAGAGCTATGCACTATTTTCAGTATCCGCGCCATGAGAAGTCTGTTTTGCGAAACACTCCATCTGCTATAGAGATAGCTGCTCTCGATTTCACCTTTTCTATAATATATACGGTCACTCATACCATGCCCGATACCTCCGGGATAGTCGACCAATAGAATTTTGTTGTGAAATTTCGACGAATATGTTTTTCTTGTCTTCACGGGAGTGTCGAAAGTGTAACTCTCTATCTGTCTCACTCTTCCTGCACATCCTATCAAAACGAGTGTCAGTAGAACTATCACGCATACTCTCGAAACTCTCTCTTTCATTCTCCGGGTCCTTTCGGAAGAGAGCTGCCGCCAAATATCGCCTCCGAAGGATTTTCACTCAATTTCTTCAAATCTTCGGCCAACTCCTGATATCTGTAACTGAGCTCGTCTATATCTATCCTGATGGGTCGGATAATTTTTTTCAGATCGTAATCCCCCCTCTCAAACGACTTCTCGATCCTTTTTGCGAGCTTCGATATCTCTTTGCCGCTATTGTTTACACTCTGCATCACATCGGGTATGAGACCCTCTATACTCTTTGCCACGGAGTCGATGCGTCTGCCCATTTTGCCAAGAGAGTCTCCCGCATTTTTTACAGAAACGGCTGCTGTCTTTATCGTTTCGTTCAACTCATCGAGTTTTGCATCCATACTATTCTCCAGCAACAGCGCTTTTTTTGCAACTCTGTCGGTATTTTCCAGTATCGAAGCCACTCTATCGCCATTCTCCTTCGAAAGCACTCTGTTGAGTCCGTCTATGGCATTGGAGAGTTTTTTCATCATATCTGGGGCTTTGTTGGTGAGCGTATAGAACATCGAGCTCTTTACAGGTATTACGGCAGGTTTTTCGCCGTCGCTTTGCAAAAGGGGTGAGCCTCTCGCTCCTCCGCGAATCTCCACATAGCTCAATCCTGTGATACCCTGCAGCTTCAAAGTGGCATACATATCGGCCGTAACTGGCGTTCCCCTATGCAGGCAGACCGTCACTATCGTCCTCTCGGGCCTCCGCCTATCGACCTCTATGCTCTTTACCTTCCCCACATCCACCCCGTTGAGTTTGACCGAAGAATCTATATTGAGACCATCCACAGGTTCGAGAAAGTAGAGCATATAGTAGTCATACCCCTCCTCGAAACCATATTTGGCCAGCCAGAAACCGAAGAGCAGCATACCGGCTGTAAAGAGTATTACGAAAAGGCCTACCAATGTATAATTTATCCTGCTGTACACCTTCAATCCTCTCGGCACTCGCTTGCCGATATTTTACCCATAAATCTTTTGGATATATATTCGTTTTTGAAAAATCTCTCCACAAAAGGGTGTGTCGAGTGTAAAACCTCTTTCAAACTTCCCTGTGCCACCACCTTTTTATCCGCCAGTACGGCCATACTATCGACTATCGAAAATATCGAATCTAGGTCGTGGGTTATCATCACGACACTTATATCCAATATACTTCTCAACTCCACTATGAGTCTGTCGAAAGCTCTGGCCCCTATGGGGTCCAGCCCCGATGTGGGTTCGTCGAGAAAGAGCAGTTTCGGCTCTATGGCAAGTGCTCTTGCAAGCGCCGCTCTTTTGATCATTCCCCCGCTAAGTTCCGAAGGGTACAAAGATGCTGCCCGTATGGGTAGTCCGACCATATTGAGCTTCTCTCTGACTATCTGCTCTCTCAGATATGCGGGGATATTCGTATATTCCTTCAACTGTAGAGCTATATTCTCCGCCACTGTCAAAGAGGTGAAGAGTGCACCGAACTGAAAGAGTACCCCCCAACTTCTGTTGAGCTCCTGCTTCTGTGCATAGCCTATCTTCTCGATATCGTGGCCGAGTACTCTGATCGTACCGCTATGAGGCTTCATCAGCATAATGATCTCTTTCAAAAGAACCGACTTGCCCGCCCCGCTCTCTCCGAGTATGGCGAATATCTCCCCCCTCTTAATCCTCATCGAGAGTCCATCGTGGATTACGGTATCGTCGAATTTCGTCACCACCTTCTCGACTTCTATGACATACTTTTGCGCCAAATCACTCTTCATACTACAATCCGAACTGTGTATATATCACCGAGAAGAGAGCGTCGCAGGCAATGACGAAAAAGATGGCATGCACCACACTCGCCGTCGTCTCTATTCCTATGCTCTCGGTATCGGCGGTGACTCTGAAGCCGTGAAACGAGCCCGTGGCCGCTATGATAAATGCGAAAAAAGGACCCTTTATCATTCCCAGAATATATTGCTTCACCTCCAGCGTCTCATGAATTCTGTTTATGAAAAATTCGAAAGTGAGTCCCGATTGAAAATTGGTAGCCACCATTCCTCCCAATATTCCCATAATATCCGAAAAGAAGATCAATAGCGGCATAGATATCATCAAAGCCACTATTCTGGGAATGACGAGAAAGAAATAGGGGTCGAAGCCCATCGTCCGCATCGCACTTATCTCCTCCGTGAGTTTCATGGTCCCTATCTCCGCGGCATATGAGCTGGCGCTCCTGCCGGCTATCACGATGGCCGTTATCATCGGTCCTAGCTCTCTCGCGATGGAAATCCCAGTCACATCCACCACGAAGATATCGGCTCCAAATCTTGCCAACTGGACAATACTCTGATAGGCTATGACCAGACCTACGAGTATCGAAGTCAGTGCTATGATGAAGAGAGCGTCGAAACCGGACTTCTCTACATGGTATGCCGTCTCTCTCAATCTGAAATTGCAAGGGTGCACAAGAAGACGGATGAACGAGATATAGAGTTCTCCTGCAAAAGAGGCGAACTCTCTAACGACAAGCAACTCCCCTACTACGATTTTCCCTATTCTAGCAAGAGGATTTTCGTAGCGTCTGGGGAGCTTCTCTCTACTGTAACTCTTTTCGAGAAGCAACAGCATCTTTTTCTGCTTCTCATCGAGGCCCGAAATCTCCACGACTTTACCTTTTTCGAGCAATCTGTGCCTCAGGTCGATGAGCAGAAGTATCCCCCCGCTGTCGAAACTATCGACTTCATGGAAATCGAGCTCTATGTGCGAATCCTCCATCTTCTCGAGCGAATCGAAATCGCGCACTATATCCGCAGTCGTATAGATAGTCCACTCTTTCAGACACTTCAGCAGACTCTTGGCGCCTCTTTTTTGCAATACAAAATACTCTTTTTTCATAGTAGGTGATTATAGCGAAAGTATAAAGAGAAAATTTTACGACCTCCATACATCGATTCCAAAAATTTTCAACTTGACAATATCAATTTCCACCTGAAAGATAGGGTCGTTGTCGATATCGACAAGTATTAAATTTGAAAAATATTTTCAAGATTGAAACTGAAGCTTCATCCAAGGAAGTCGCCATAAAAATAGCAATTGATGATGTAATAATGTAAGAGAAAAAGCGAAAGTGCTATAATCGCAAAATCTATTCGATCACAATATCGATAGCATGTGAAATTGGAGTGCGGGAGAGTTCTTATGAAAAGATATCTTGGCAAGAAAAAGGCGATGAAGATATATCTGGACAATACGGATATATACGAGGGGGAGCCGTTATGGCAAAAGATACTTGCAAGCGCCAAAGAGAAGGGGCTTGCGGGGGCTACGGTTTTCAAGGCGGTGGCGGGTATGGGTGTGCACACGGATATCCATACCAGCGGTATCTGGGTACTTTCACAAAAGCTACCGATAGTCGTGGAGATAATAGATGACGAAGAGAAGATACTCGACTTTTTGCAAGGGTGTAGCGATATGATAGGCGAAGGCCTGGTAACCATGAGCGATGTGGATGTGATTGCCTACAAAAAGAGCTCTGGAGATAGACTATGAACTGGCAAATCGTTCTAAGCGTGGGTGCGGGTGGTTTCGTAGGGGCGATAGGGAGATTCACGATAGCTGGATTTGTCCAGAAGATAGTAGGCTCCACCTTTCCATATGGTACGCTTACTGTAAATATTCTTGGAAGTTTCATCATAGGGTTTCTCTTTCTCTTTTTCGAACAGAGCATAGCACCCACCCAGAAAGCTCTGTTGGTGACGGGTCTGCTGGGAGCGCTGACTACCTTTTCGACATTCTCTCTCGAGACGGTCTTGATGTTGCAAGACGGACTTCTACTAAGGGCGGTGCTCAATACGACTCTGAATATTGTGCTTTGCATTAGTGCCACGATAGCCGGTATGATGCTCTTTAGAAAGATATATGGAATATAGGAAAGGATCGATATGTCGGCAACAATACTTTTCGTTCATGGAGCTTTCGACGCTCAGAGAGTATGGGGAGAATTTCCTCGATTGATAAAAAAAGAGAAGGATTTCAAAGGTTTCGAAAGCGTTTTTCTCTCACATGACTCCACACCGCCTACAGGCTTTTTCGCATCTTTGCTGGGCTCTTCGTCAGGAGTGACTCTCGAAAGTATCGGCAATGATATCGTACGCAGACTCGAAGAGATTTCGAAAAAGAGTGATGAGATATATATAGTCGCCCACAGTCTCGGAGGAGTGGCGTTTCGAAAAGCACTTGGAAATCTCGACGATGAGATACTTGGCAAAATAAGAAAGATTATCTATTTCGATACACCCGATAGTGCGAAAGAGCTCGAATCCATCTCCACTATCTTCGGTTCGGCCGAAGCCGAGGAGATTTCGGCAAATGGAGCCGATGTGGATAGAGCGTATGCGCAGATGCTCGAGTATATGAAGAAAATGGAAGCGGAAACACTCTATATTTCAGCTATATACGGTAGAGACGCGGAGGATGAAAGCAAGGCGGATATCTATGAGTTTTACGAGCTTATGAGCTACAGACATCCGGAGTGTTGTAGAGCCGACAACCCTGGACATCAAGCCTTTGTAATATGTAGGAGATTTATCACGGGTATCGAGGAGAAGTCTGCCGTCGAAGTCGTCAAGAGTGCAGAGAAAGAGAAGGATAAAAAATAGTTGCAGACGATATTTTCTCTCGATTTTCGAATTGGAGCGCAAAGGAAGATCCGCTATTTTGGCTTCTTTTCGGACTGTTTGCGACGATTGTGTTTTTCTATTGCCGCGCAAAGCTTCGAAAGGAGAGGATAGATTTTGAAAGAGAACGAGATAGGCTTCTATCCACTCTCGAAGAGTCCGAAAGAGAGAGGCGCTATCTATCCGAAGAGCTTGGTAGAGAGAGAGTCAGAAACGCCACACTGCAGGCAAGGACGGAACTCATAAGCGAGCTGAACGAAAGAGTCTCCGAAAAAGAGGAGTATATAGAGAGACTCAGGAGGGAGAATATCGTACTGGAGAAGAGAGTTTCTCAAATGCAGACCGTACTCGAAGAGGAGCGTCTATACAATGCGAAGAGAGTCGAAGAGCTCGAAAATGCACAGGAGTTGATGAAGAGTCAGTTCGAGACGCTGGCTAAATCCGTACTGAGAGATAATAGTGAAAACTTCATGAAAATCTCCCGCAACGGAGTCGAAAATCTGATAGAGCCCTTCAGGATGGAGATGAGGCTTTTTAGAGAGAGGCTCGAGCAGGTGCATGGGGAGGGGAGCAGGGATATTTCGGCTCTTATGAATGAGCTAAGGAGTCTCAAAGAGCTCAACAGCGCCCTCTCCAAAGAGGCGGCGGAGCTCGGCAGGGCTCTCAAAGGTGGGAGTAAAAGCCAGGGAATCTGGGGCGAAACCGTACTCGAGAGGGTGCTCGAGCTTTCGGGTCTCTCGAAAGGGGAGGAGTACGAGAGAGAGGTACGACTCTCAGATGGTGCCGGAAATATCTATCGTCCCGACGCGATTGTCCATCTGCCGGGAGGCAGAGATGTGGTGATAGACGCCAAAACTTCTCTTAGTGCCTATGTGGAGTATGTAAACGCCGAGGATTCGGAAACTGCTGAAAAGTTCGCCCGTATGCATCTGAAATCCATGCAGAGACATATCGCTCAACTCTCAGCCAAAAAGTATGAAAATCTCGAAGGGGTGCGGAGTCTGGATTTCATCCTGATGTTCATCCCCATCGAAGGGGCGCTTTCTCTGGCGATGAAGCTCGAACCAGAGCTTTACGAGAAGGCCTTTTCCAAAAAGATAGTTCTGGTATCTTCATCTTCACTCATAGCGACACTTCGGGCGGTGGAGAATAGCTGGAGATATGAAAAGCAGAGTGCAAACGCCATAGAGATAGCCAGACGCGCAGGTATGCTCTATGACAAATTCGTATCGTTTATAGAAGATATGCGGAAAATCGGCAGACAGATAGAGACACTCGATGCGAAATACAGTGCGGCATTCTCCAGATTGACGGAGGGCAGAGGAAATATCGTCATGCAGATAGAGAGACTCAGGGAGCTTGGAGCCAGAGCGTCCCGAGAGCTTCCCCAAGAGCTCATAAGCGATGATGAGACGGAGTAGTCGAGTCGATTCATTTTGAAGTGCTATAATCACTCACTTAATATTCAGAGGGATGGTAATGAGATACCCCGTAGAGCATCTTTCAATAGTTTCGAGTATGATAAAGTGGGTTGTCCTCTCGGCATTGGCAGGTATGATAATCGGTACGGCAGTGACTCTCTTTCTCAATCTGCTGGCATATGGCGAGGGTGCGAGGTCGCTACTGCCCTTCCACTATTACTATCTGCTACCCTTGGGGCTTATGTTGAGCGTGTGGCTTACCAGAAAGTTCGCTCCCGAAGCCAAGGGTCATGGTACCGAAAAAGTGATAGAGGCCGTGCACAAAAGAAACGGATTGATAAATGTAGCGGTTATACCGATAAAATTGATGACTACCATCATAACTCTGGTGAGTGGAGGTTCGGCCGGTAAAGAGGGGCCTGGTGCCCAGATTGGTGGGGGTATAGCCTCCTTTATCTCCGAACTTCTACACTTCTCTCCCAACGACAGGAAAAAGCTCGTCGTCTGCGGTATCAGTGCGGGATTCGCGACAGTTTTCGGTACGCCGATAGCAGGAGCCATATTCGGAATAGAGGTGCTTATAGTGGGCAGTCTAAGATATGAGATGCTTCTACCCTCCTTCATAGCAGGCTTCAGCGGTTTCTATACGGCGCAGTATCTCGGTGCCCACTATACCTATTTCGAGATAAGTTATTTTCAACACTATTTCATAGATATGCTATTGCTTCTCAAAGTCGTAGCCGGCGGTATTTTTTTCGGGCTGGTGGCATATCTAATCAGTGTCACTCTCATGCAGACCGAAAAGGCTGTAGAGAAGATACCAATCAACGGCTATCTCAAAGCTCTCGGCGGCGGCGTGCTACTGGTACTACTCTCCTTCGTGGTGGGTGAGCACTATTTCGGGCTCGGGCTCGATACCATAGCCGAAACCATGAAGTTTGACGGTGCCGAAACTTCTACACTGCCGTGGTACGGATTTTTGCTGAAAATCTTCTATACAGCCGTCACTCTGGGTTCGGGAGGGAGCGGAGGTATAGTGACTCCGATATTCTATATAGGTGCCACCAGCGGACACTGGTACGGAGGGCTCTTCGGAGGAGAGCATCAGATGGCTCTCTTCGCGGCGCTCGGTTTCGTAAGCGTGCTTGCGGGAGCTACCAATACCCCTATATCCGCCACAGTGATGGCCATCGAGCTCTTTGGACTTGATGTGGGACACTATGCCGCTATCTCGATAGTGGTGAGCTTTTTGGCCTCAGGACACAGAAGTGTCTTCCCCTCCCAGAAGCTAACCATGAAGAAGTCCGATCTACTGGAGATTGAGTACGGAGATGATATAGAGCATAGCAAAATCTCTCTCGACGACAAACAGATCGAGCGTTTCGACAATATCTATAGAAATATACAGATAAAAAGGAGGCGTTACAATCTGAAGAGAAAGAGGGAGAGAAAGAGTGTAGCGGTACGACAAAAAAAGAAGACACAAAGTAGCACGGAGACTTCAGAGCCGACGAAGGAGCTTTCGGAGTGAGGGCCGTTATGAGATAAATTCAAAATAACGATTTTTGCACCTATTTTTTAATCAGATACAACAAGTAAAAATCAGGTTGATGGAGGAGATAGTTATATAAAAGTGGAGAGAGCTTGACATCAAATTTGAAATTGAAGTGATATCGAAGTTGTCCGAGGCTCAATTGCCAATTTCGAATAATACTTTTTGCTATAATCGTGCAAACTCCACACAAGGAGAGCAGATGAAGAGACTACCCGTAGGCATACAGACCTT
>OFBV01000021.1_pt1 | contig 30192 bp, 29 predicted proteins | sample 1520691 | NCBI WGS metagenome assembly OFBV01 (sample SAMEA3696450, study PRJEB22514) | metagenome | biome: water; feature: marine; material: hydrothermal vent | place: Pacific Ocean | collected 2014-08-16 | depth 1514 m | reverse complement strand
AACTTGAAAGACGCCCTACCCTTTAGGTTGATTTCTTTAAAACTGTAATAACGAATATTACTCACCATTAGTACGCCAGCACCCACTAAGATAACCCAACTTACCAATGTTAGGTACTGATCATACTCGGTTACACCAATGCTTTGCTTGGTCCAAACCATGCCTGCAACCAATGCTGCCGCTGCTGGCGAAGGCAAACCTTGAAAATAACGCTTATCTTCAACACCAATCTGAGTGTTAAATCGAGCCAAACGTAAAGCACCAGCAGCAGTATAAACAAATGCACCTAACCAGCCAATTTTACCCAAGTCAGAAAACTGCCAAAAATACACCAACAAGGCCGGTGCCACACAAAACGAAAGCATATCCGCCAATGAATCATACTGTTCACCAAATGAGCTCTGAGTATTTGTTAGGCGCGCCACACGACCATCAAGCCCATCAAACAGCATAGCAACAAAAATAGCAATTGCGGCATCGGCGTACTGGCCTTTAGTAGCAAGAATAATAGCAAAAAACCCTGCAAACAAACCAAAGGTTGTTAAAACATTGGGCAGTAGGTAAACCCCTATCTTTGCTTTTTTAACTGTCATATTGAGATTATAGCGCTAAATTGTTCAACCTGGATAAATAAAAATGCCCAACTGAGTTGGACGTTTGATGTTTATAAAGCCTTTCTAGTTTTTACTTTGATCGACAATTTTGTTAATCCAAGGCATCATCGATCTAAGCGATTCACCCACTTGCTCAATTTTGTGCTGACGCTGAACTTCACGACGTGCTGGTAAATCACCCACATTAGCTACAAACTCTTTAGCAAATGAACCGTCTTGGATTTCGCCCAAAATTTTCTTCATTTCCGCTTTAGTTTCATCAGTTACAATACGTGGCCCACGAGTCACATCACCATATTCTGCTGTGTTTGAAATTGAATAACGCATGTTAGCAATACCACCTTCATACATTAAATCTACAATTAGCTTTAGCTCGTGTAAACACTCAAAATACGCCATCTCTGGCTCATAACCTGCTTCTACTAGAGTTTCAAAACCCGCTTGAACTAAAGCTGTTGTACCACCACATAAAACGACTTGCTCACCAAATAAATCTGTTTCTGTTTCTTCTCTAAACGAAGTTTCCAAAATACCTGTACGTCCACCACCAATGGCTGACGCATAAGATAATGCAATGTCTTTTGCTGTGCCAGATACATCTTGTTGTACAGCGATTAAATCAGGGATACCACCACCTTTTTCAAATTCTGAACGCACTGTGTGACCTGGCGCCTTAGGAGCAATCATAATGACATTAAGATCTGCTCTTGGGGTGATCATTTCATAATGAATATTTAAACCATGTGCAAATGCTAATGTCGCACCTTCTTTAAGATTTGGCTCGATATTATCCGTATAAATTTTAGCTTGAAATTCGTCAGGCGCTAAAATCATCACTAGATCTGCCCATGCAGTTGCATCTTCAACTGACTTAACAGCTAAACCAGAACCTGTTGCTTTTTGTGCACTAGCAGAACCATCTCGCAATCCAACTACAACTTCTACACCAGAATCTTGTAAGTTATTTGCATGGGCATGGCCTTGTGAACCATAACCAATAATTGCAACTTTCATGCCTTTAATAATGTTTAAGTCTGCGTCTTTATCGTAATATCTATTCATTTTTTTCCTCTTTATGTTGTTAACCTTCTCTTTTCTGACAAACGCCGGTTACGCCTGTTCTTGAAACTTCTAGAATTTTAGATGCATCTAGCGAATCTAAAAATTCATTAATTTTTTTACTTTGTCCTGCAACTTCAATCAAATAAGTATCTTCTGACACATCAATAATCTTGCCTGAAAACTGATCAATTTGTCGATCAATGTCTGCTTGTGTGTTTGGATTAACGTCAATTTTAACTAATAATAACTCACGTTCAACATGCTCTGTTGCTGTCAAATCTATTACTTTGACTACATCAATGAGTTTTTCAAGTTGTTTTACAATTTGCTCAATGATATTATCATCACCAACACTCACAATTGTCATTCTTGACAAGGTAGGATCATTGGTAGCTGCCACAGTTAATGACTCGATGTTAAAGCCGCGTGCCGAAAAAAGCCCGGCAACTCTAGACAGAGCGCCGGCTTCATTTTCTAACATTACTGAAATAATATGCCTCATAGCTATACCAAGTTTAACCCTGAATCGTTCGTAGAAGCCATTTCATCGCGTCCTGCTAATAACATTTCATGATGTCCTGCACCTGATGGAATCATTGGGAATACATTTTCAGTTGGGTCTGTCAAAATATCGATAAATACTGTTCTGTCTTTTTGCTTGAACGCTTCAATCAGTGCTGGCTTTAAATCGGTTTCTTTTTCTACCTTGATACCAATATGGCCATAGCTTTCCGCCAACTTCACAAAATCAGGTAAAGCATCCATATAAGACATTGAATAACGCTTATCATAGAAAAACTCTTGCCACTGACGTACCATACCCAAATAGCCATTATTAATATTAATGATTTTAACGGGTGTATGGTATTGCAACATAGTTGACAACTCTTGTAGCATCATCTGAATACTACCGTCACCGGTGACACAGGCTACATCTCGATCAGGGTCTGCTAATTTTGCACCCATGGCTGCTGGCAAACCGAACCCCATGGTTCCAAGTCCGCCTGAATTAATCCAACGACGCGGCTTGTCAAATGGATAGTACTGCGCCGCCCACATTTGATGTTGACCTACGTCAGAAGTAACAATAGCCTCTCCTTTGGTCACTTCATACAATGCTTCAATAACTGTTTGTGGCTTAATCACACCTTGTTTGGTTCTGTACGCCATAGAGTCTACTGAGCGCCAGTCATTGATTTGCTTCCACCACGAGTCTATATTTTCTAATTTTTTAGTATCCAGACTCTGAATAAGCGCCTGCAACACATCGTTCACTTGTCCAATAATAGCAACATCAACACCCACCACTTTACCAATGGTGGAAGGGTCGATATCAATATGAATGATTTTTGCGTAAGGACAGAATTTTTCTAAATTTCCAGTAATGCGGTCATCGAATCTTGCGCCCACAGTAATAATACAGTCTGAATCATGCATTGCCATGTTTGACTCGTACGTACCATGCATTCCCAGCATACCTAAAGACTGTTTATCTGTTGCAGGAAATGCACCCAAACCCATTAGCGTCTGTGTGATTGGAAATCCAGTATTGTGCGTCAGGGTTGTTAAGGCTTTACTAGCATTGCCAATCACGCTGCCACCACCTGAATAAATAATAGGTTTTTTAGCCTTTTCAATGATTGCAATTGCTTTTTTAATCTGCTCAGCATCAACTTGAACTTCAGGTTGATATGAGCGCATTTTTATCGTTTGAGGGTAACCCTCGTATTCAGTTTCAGCAATGGTTGCGTCTTTGGTAATGTCAATCAAGACAGGACCTGGACGCCCTGTTGTCGCGATATAAAAGGCTTTTTTAACTGTCTCAGCAATATCGTCAGCATTTTTAACCAAAAAATTATGCTTTACACATGAGCGCGTAATACCGACTGCATCAACCTCTTGAAAGGCATCACTACCGATTACTGGAGAAGGCACTTGGCCAGAAACAACCACCATTGGAATAGAGTCTGTAAACGCAGTGGCAATACCTGTAACTGCATTAGTCAAACCAGGGCCTGAGGTAACGAGTGCTACACCGCATTTACCACTAGTGCGCGCATAACCATCTGCAGCGTGCACAGCACCCTGTTCATGACGAACCAAAATATGATCAATTGCCGTACAAACATTTAATGCATCGTAGATATGTAGAACTGCCCCACCCGGGTATCCAAAGATGTGCTTCACGCCTTCACTTTTCAAGCAATCAATTAGTATTTGCGCACCATTTAACTTCATCACTTCTTTGAAAGAATAAAAACCTTCAGATTATACCTAAGGTGCACTTAATACAACTATCAGTTTATAAGGAATTTTGCCAATCTTCGGAGTAGAATTGAATCGGAGAATCTTCAGATTCAAATGTTTCAATTGACCAAGTGTCTGGTCTTTCAAGAATGGCTGATAATAATTGATCATTTAATAAGTGGCCAGTTTTATAGCCTTCGTAATGACCGATAAGATTAGAGCCTAATAAATACAAATCGCCCACAATATCTAAAATTTTGTGTTTGACAAATTCATTTTGATAACGCATGCCATCTTCATTGAGAACATCGTCGTCACTGAGTGCGATGGCGTTATCCATACTCGCACCAAGTGCTAAGTTTTGTCGCTGCATCATCTCTACATCTTTCATATAACCAAAGGTTCTGGCACGAGAAATTTCTTTCAAATAGGACTGTTGAGCAAAATCAATACTGAGTTTTTGCCCGCTCTCTTTTACCTTCTTATGATCAAAATCAATTTCAAGTGTTACTTTGAACCCCTCATAAGGAGAAACTTGTGCCCAAGCATCTCCATTTTCAATTCTAACGGTGTCTTTAATAACAAAAAAACGCTTGTGCACATCTTGCTCTTGAATACCAGCAGATTGCACTAGGAAAATAAATGGTGCTGAAGAGCCGTCCATAATTGGCACTTCAAAGGAATCTAACTCTACCAAAACATTATCAATACCCAAAGCCGAAAAAGCACTCATGAGGTGTTCAACCGTAGAAACCTTAACTCCTTGGTTTTCAAGACCGGTTGAAAGCACGACCTCGTTAACAAAGGCGTTGTGTGCTCTAACCAACTTACCACCAACATCCATACGCCTAAAAACCACACCATGATCAGCCTCAGCAGGAATTAACGTCATGTTAACCACGCCACCACTGTGAATACCGATGCCACGTGCTTTAACGGTTTTTTTAATTGTTCTTTGTTTGATCATAAATATACTAAAGTTTTGTACTAAGGTGATCTCTAATTTTACTCAAAATACTTGTTTGTTTGTTTGTTTGTTTCCCTCTAAAGTTAAAATCAGACTCGTTAGGCTCAAACAATAATAATCCTAAAGCACAAGCATAAGCAGGATCTTTAAGGCTATCTTCAAATTGTAACTTTTTAGTTGTAATTTTATCAACATTAATACACCCAAGTTTAGTTCTAACAGTAACGCAGCTTAGCATTAGCATATCACAACCCTTAATCTTAGCACCACCACCCGCCAAAACAAAGCCAGATTTTAGTGAACGATCAAGTTGTTGAGATTGTAAAACTTTTTTAATTGAAGAAAATATAGTCGAATAAGACTGCTCAATCACTTCAACTAACGATTGTTGTGATAAGTAGTGCTCACTTTGATCAGGGTCATCATCGTCATTGATCTGTTGAAACGGAACCAATTTATCTTCTCGAATAGATTTTACTTGTGCATCCCCATACTCAAGCTTTAAACGCTCAGCCTCTTCAAAAGAAGTGTCAAATGCATAGGCAATATCTTCAGTAATTTGATCTCCGCCCTTTTGGATAACCGCACTATAAGTAATACCACCTTTAGTAAAAACAGATAAATTAGTCACGCCAGCACCTATGTCAACTAAACAAACACCATTATCTTTTTCATCTTGCGTAATATAGGCCTCACTACTTGCCATTGAGTTTAGTACAATATTGTTCAAACCAAATCCACTACCGTTGATACTTTGTTCGATTGCACTTACACATTGGTTAGATACTGTCACAATATGCATATTGACTTCTAAATTAGTTGCTGTTTGACCAACAGGATATTTAGTAACAACACCCTGATGCGTGGCCGAATCTTTGTCCAATATAAAATGATTAATAACACTACTAATAACTTGTTTATTAGTAGGTGTTGGAATACCGCAAGCATTTTTAACAGCAGATTTCACATTGCCTTCACTAACTTCATTTGTCGGTAGAAAGGTATGTCCATCTCGGTTAATCACGGTTAGGTGTGGGTCAGAGATATTTGTACTGACATTAAAGATACTTTTAATATCACAACTTAAACAAGCAACTTCTGCTACTTTTTTAATGGCCTGACTTGCTTGATCTGCATCAACAATAACACCTTTTTTGACGCCAGCCGAATCTCCTATAGCATGTCCAGTGACAGTGAACTTTCCATTTTCTTCATCAGCAAGCAAAACAACAATCTTACGACTGCCAATATCAACACTTACAATAAAATTACTATCAGCCATTCTTATTTTTTTGATCTAACTCTATAAATTCTAACCACTCATACAAATGACCTAATTCAACCGTGGCACCACTTAATAATCGTCGAAATTTCTTGGCATAGGGTTGTCCATGATACAAACCTAAAATATGTCGTGTCATTGAGCGGATCGGCACCCCTTGATTGCTTTGATTTTTCATGTATTCAATAAAGTCTAATAATACTTGTTCGCGACTCAATTTTGTTGTATTTTGTTTGTAAATTTTTGCATCAACATCACAAAGCAAATAAGGCTGATGGTAAACAACCCTGCCAAGCATGGTGCTATCTACCCTATCTAAATGATTCAGTGCGTCTTCTAAACAATTAATACCACCATTAATGCCAATGGTTAATTCGGGGAAATCTTGCTTAATTTGATATACCCAATCGTAATTGAGTGGTGGTACTGTACGATTTTCTTTTGGACTTAAGCCTTTTAACCACGCCTTACGCGCATGAATGATAAACGTATCACAGCCTGCTTGCTCAACCGTGGTAACAAAGTTAACCAATTCTTCATAACTCTCCATGTCATCAACACCAATACGAGACTTTAGAGTGATGGGTAAATCACTCGCTTGTTTCATGGCATCAACACATTCTGCCACTACTTGCGGCGTGTTCATCAAACAAGCACCGAAGCTTCCTGATTGCACTCTATCTGATGGACAGCCGGCATTAATATTTACTTCATCATAACCCCAATCTTGGGCAATCTTGGCACACTGTGCCATCTCGCTTGGATCACTACCACCCAATTGCAATACCAGCGGATGCTCATCTTCATGGTAGTCTAGTAAGCGCTTTTTATCACCATGTAAAATAGCCTTACTGGTAATCATCTCAGTGTAGAGTTGTGCTTGTTTTGACATTAGACGATAAAAATATCGACAATGTCGATCAGTCCAATCCATCATTGGCGCAACGCTAAATTTATGCGGATAGTTCATCGACTAAAGTCTGTATAACAAAATCAACACTACTAGCCACCACGGTTTCTCGATCACCTGAAAAGTGTTGAGTCTTAACGAAGTGCTTATCTTTAACGTAAAAACCAAAACACACCATGCCTACTGGCTTTTCTACTGTGCCACCTGTTGGGCCAGCGATACCGGTAATCGAGACAGCAATATCACTATGAGAATTTTGAACCAGACCATTAACCATCTGAAAAGCTGTTTGTTCGCTCACAGCACCAAACTGCTCTAAAATTTCAACATCAACATCAAGCATATCCATCTTTGCTTGATTGCTATAAGTGATATAGCCTCGATCAAAATAAGTAGATGAGCCTGAAACACTGGTTAATAAGGCAGACAAATTGCCACCTGTACAAGACTCTGCTACTGATAGAGTCAATGATTGATCGGTAAGGAGCTGACTTAAGGTTTGTATTTTCATTGCAATAATTTAAGGTGCGAGTGCCGCTTGTACAATCTCAAAAATATCATTCGATAAATCATCCGTGGCTAAAATAGCTTCTAGTTGTTGTTTTTGTAGTTCGCGTAATTCAGGTGTGTAACGCTTCCAGTGATTATAAATACTTACCAGTCGTGCCCCAATTTGTGGGTTAGAAGTGTTGAGCTTAATAATCACCTCGGTGAGTAATTCATAACCTTGCTGATTGTGAAACTGAACAAAATTACTGGCAAAACTACCAATGACACTACGCAATCGATTCGGCGTGTTAAATGAAAATAACGCATGCTGCATCAATTGCTTAATATCATCCACCCCATTTTCAGCTGCCAATGCTTGAGCAGCAAACCACTTATCCATTACCTGGACATCGTGCTGATAAAGTGTAAACATTTGTTGGATTGCTTGATCCTGATGCGAATTATCAACTGACAATAAGGCGTTAAAGGCAGCCAGACGATCACTCATGCAATTGGCTGATTCAAACTGATGATAGGCTAGATCAAACTCACCTGCTTTAACCAAATAAGACAAACAGGTATTCTTTAATGATCGATTACCTACCGCTCCTGGTGTGAGTTCAAACACATCAGCAGTGTTCAACCTATTGTAAATACTAAGTAAGACAGGCTTGAAACGCTGAACGATTTTATCAATAACCGCTTCTCGTTTTTGTTTGGCCTCAATAATATTAATCTCATCCATTTGCAAGTGAATCAATCGCTCTGATGGCAGAGTCAATAATTCACTTATTAACGCGTTATCGGTTTCTTTAGTCAGAATATTTTCAAAAGCACTAAACAATGCACCTTCATCAATCTGCTCAGGATTAAGTATTAATGATGACCATAACGCTTGTGCATTATCCCAACGACTAAATGCATCAGTATCATGCTCACATAAAAAGATTTTTTGCTCAGTATTAAGATTTGAAGTCAGTTTAATAGGTGCTGAAAAACCACGCAACCAAGATGGTGTGGGTTCATTTTGAATATCTTTGAATTCAAACGTTTTTTGATTTTGATCTAACACCAAAATACCTTGTTCGATCTCTTCACCTCGTTGATTCATCAAACCATAACGGATCGGTAAATAGTAAGTGTGCTCGCCCTCTTGTTTAAAAGTCGCTTTGTAAGTTTTTTGCTGGGCATCATACTCAGTGTTTACTTCAACTTCAGGCGTACCCGGCTGTGAATACCAAGCCATGAAAGGTTTAAAATCAAAATCATTGGCATCACTCATCGCAGCAACAAAATCATCAATCGTTACCGCTTGGCCATCATGGCGCTCAAAATAAAGCTTCATGCCACTTTGAAACCCTGTTTCACCCAAGAGCGTATGAATCATGCGAATCACTTCAGCGCCTTTTTCATACACGGTATAGGTATAAAAATTATTCATCTCTATGTACGACTCTGGCCTTACCGGGTGTTTCATTGGGCCGGCATCTTCGGCAAATTGAAACGTACGTAAGCCATTCACATCTTCAATACGTTTGATTGATCGAGAATGTAAATCAGAAGTAAACTCTTGATCTCTAAAAACAGTTAACCCTTCTTTTAAGCTTAGTTGAAACCAATCTTGGCAAGTGACTCTATTGCCTGTCCAATTATGAAAATATTCATGTCCAATTACCGCCTCAACATTAATAAAATCTTTGTCAGTCGCTGTGTCTGGGTTAGCCAATACATAAGTAGAATTAAAAATATTAAGACCTTTATTTTCCATTGCCCCCATATTGAAATCATCCACAGCAACAATCATATAAATATCTAAATCATACTCAAGGCCAAATCGCTGCTCATCCCATGCAAATGAGCGCTTAAGTGAATCCATCGCAAACTGAGTTTTGTCAATATTATGTGATTCAACATAAATCTTTAATGCGACTTCCTTGCCACTGATGGTGGTGTAAGTATCTTCTAATACGGCAAAATCACCCGCCACTAAAGCAAACAAATAACAAGGCTTGAGGCTAGGGTCGTGCCAGGTTACTTCACCCGGTTTTGAGCTAATTAAATTACCATTACTTAATAATATTGGATAACGCTTATGATCTGCCTTGATGTGTGTAGTAAACACACTCAGCACATCAGGCCTATCGAGATAATAAGTGATTTGTCTAAATCCGTGTGCCTCACATTGAGTACAAAAATTACCACTAGATTGATACAAACCATTCAGACTGGTATTTTTTTCTGGGTGAATGCGCGTGGTAATCTCTAGTGTGAACTCATCTGCTAAATCACTAATTTCTAGCCCTTCATCAACCAACTGATAATTAGGCTGTACACCATCAATCGAAATCGAAATCAATTCTAAATTAACGCCATTTAAAAATAAGCGACGCTCTTGGCTAGCCAGATTCGGATTTTGATAATAATGCACCTTAGATGAAACAAGTGTTTCATCTTCAGATAGGTCAAAGCTCAGCTCTGTAGTACGGATTAAATACGCACTCGGCTGATAATCCTTTCGATAAATTGCCTGGGGCTCTACAGTATTAATAACACAACTCCTAAAATTAAACGATAGACAACAAAAGGCATCAATCCAATACTGTCTAATAATTTAATAAAAAATACAACGGTAAAATAAGCACTAACGGCTGCAATTAAAAAACCCAGTATCAGCATAAGCCAATCAACCGATTGTGGTTGTTGATATAAATCAAAAATCATCAACATGGCTGAAAGCGTAATAACAGGAATGGATAATAAAAAGGCAAATTGAGTGGACATCTGTCTAGACAAGCCTATTAACAATCCCGCAGTAATGGTAATACCAGAACGCGATGTGCCTGGAATCAATGCCAATGCTTGCATGCTTCCAATAAAACCAACATCTAGCCAGTCAATTGTTTTCCTAACGGAAGCTCTTTTTACATTCACCAAAATGCCTAATCCTAGCAACAAACCAAATACTAATGTCGCATAGGCAATGACTTCAGTTGAGCGCAGAGTTAACTCAATAGTGTCTTTAAACGCCAAACCTACCAATCCTACCGGGATCGTGCCTAGCAGTATGCCCCATGCTAATTTAGATTCACCAACTGTTTGCACTTTAACAACGGAGTGAAAAAAATCAGCGATTAAAGTTTTTATAATCAATCGATAATAAAACACAATAGCGCTGAGTGTACCCAAATGCACCACCACATCAAACGCTAAACCTTGATCAGGCCAATCGGTTATCTTTGGCACTAAGATTAAATGCGCTGACGACGAGATTGGTAGGAACTCACTTAACCCCTGAACAAGTGCTAATGTAATTGTCTGAAAAAAATCCATGCTGTTTTTATCGGTTTATAATTTATGCGTTAAATCTTGTTCGGTAAATCCTTTTAATTTTACCGATAGTTTTTTCGTCAATGCCAACACCTTGAAACTCTCCCCCATAGCACTGGGCAATACCAACTGCTTAACCTGCTGCGCCAAAGTAATGCGTCTATCCTCATCAGTTTCAGCTAATAAATACTCGTCAATCCCCAGTGAAATTAAAAATAGTGCTTGCGTGGCGTAACCAGCAATGTCAAATCCGCTGTTTTGGGCTTGATCGGCCATATCTGAAAAATTAACCGACGTGGTAATGTCCTGTTCACCCACATGCACAAAAGGATCATCACTGGCTTTATGCTGATAATAACATCTAAGTGTGCCTTCACCACGTTGTGGATGGAAATATTCATCTCGACCCATGCCGTAATCAATTAGCAGTACTAAGCCTTGCTCAACAATATCACTCAACGATTCTATCCAAGCCATTGCTCTTAGGTTTATCTCGGTGGTATAGCCTTGCTCAACTTCATTAGGCAATAAGGCCTTATCATCAATATAAGGCTGGTTAAATATCTGCCACTGTAATTGATTATCCTTGCAATCCACACCCAACTCAACAAAGCTTGTTTGTTTTTTAATTAAGCGTTTAGCTGGCATCGCATCCAAGACTTCATTAGCAATCACCACACCTGAAAAATGCTCAGGAAAAGTAGTTAGCCACACGACTCTATCGAGTAATTCTGGCAGAATTTTATTAATGGTTTCTTTTTGTCGCTGTTTGAGTTCAGCGCTGAGCTCAAGAATATAATATTTTTCTGGCAAATTATTAAGTCGGCCTAACTCAAATAAAATTTGAGTAGCCAATATGCCACTACCCGCACCAAATTCTAAAATACTGTTATTACCATCTAGCACCTGCATACATTGACGCGCTAAACAAAAACCAAATAAGTCTGAAGTTTCAGGGGCGGTAATAAAATCTCCTTGCTCACCAAACTTCTGTGCACCACCACTATAATAACCTTGTGCTGGATAATACAAAGCTAAATCCATAAATTCATCGAAACCTATAGGCCCAGCTTTTTGTATAATGGTGTTTTTGATTATTTCTTCAAGATTCATTGAATCCGTATTTTATATGAAAACAGCATTAATCACCGGCGGTGCACAACGTATTGGCGCACAGATCGCACAAACACTACATGACAATGGTTTCAATATCATTATCCACTATCGACACTCAAAACAAGCCGCTGAAGCGCTGGCTCAAGCCCTCAACGCTCAGCGAAGTGATTCAGCCGAGATTATTCAAGCAGAATTGTCTAGCCTTAAAGATATTCAAGCGCTAAGCCAGAGCATCGATCAATTAGATGTTTTGGTTAACAATGCCTCAGTTTTTTACCCAACACCGGTTGAGGATGCTGATCAAGACACTTGGCATAACATTATGGACACCAATGTGATGGCGCCTTTTTTCCTATCGCAATCACTAACAAACACTTTAAGAAAAACTTCAGGCTGTATTATCAATATCATTGACATCCATGGTGAGCGTCCACTCAAAAATCATGCAATTTATAATATTTCTAAGGCTGGCATTGCAATGATGACCAAATCCTTAGCCAAAGAACTGGCGCCTGAAATACGGGTTTGTGGCGTCTCTCCTGGCTCGATTCTTTGGCCAGAAAATGAAGCCTCATTAACCGATGAGCAAAAAAATAAAATGCTAAACAAAATTGCCTTGGGTAAACAAGGGAGTGCGACTGACATTGCTAATACCGTTTTATTCCTAGCTAACTCTCCCTACATCACCGGACAAATTATCAGTGTTGATGGTGGTCGAACATTAAATCAGTAAATGCGCAAAGAAACATTTTTGTGATATAATTGAGCGGCTTGATGTTTAAGTGCATCAGCAACAAGAATTTTTTTAAACGTTTTTGTACTAAAAGAAATACCACAAAAACTACGATAAATATTTAGGGCTTTTTTTTGCCACATATAGAGTAACACAATCATTTATTATCCATTATCGGTAATAAAGAGAAATAGGGTATAAACCCTTTAAGGAATAGGTTTTTGAATCATTTATGAATCAAATAAATCACATTTTAATGTCAATTCAGCACGTGTGTGTTGAGCCTCTATACGTGGAAAAAAGTCCATCAACAGGACTAAACCATGAACCATATTTTAATCAATGCAACTCACAAAGAGGAGATCCGAGTTGGCATTGTCAAGAACAAAAAACTCACTGATCTCAATATAGAAACCAGCCTTAATCAAAAAAATAAAGGCAATATTTACAAAGGGAAAATCTCCCGAGTCGAGCAATCTTTAGAAGCTGCTTTTGTTGATTATGGCAAAGAAAGACAAGGCTTCCTACCCTTTAAAGAAGTTGCAGAAAGTCTCTATAACGGTGCTAAAGCCAAAGGTGACAAACTCACTATTTCCGATGTTCTTAAAGAAGGACAAGAGATTATTGTCCAAGTTGAAAAAGAAGAACGTGGCAACAAAGGTGCTGCTCTAAGTACTTACATCAACCTGGCTGGCGCTTACATGATCCTAACGCCAAATAATCCTAAAAGCCATGGCATTTCAAGACAAATCACTTCAACAGAAAGACAATCGTTAAAAGAAGTTATTCAAAAAATTACCATGCCAGAAAACTCTGGTTTGATCATTCGCACGGCTGGATCTGGCAAAAGTTTAGAAGAGTTACAATGGGAGGTTGATTACTTATCAGAGTTATGGAGTTCAATTAATAATGCTGGAGAAAAACGCTCAGCACCCTTCTTAATTTACCAAGAAAGTGACATTGTAATTCGCACCCTGAGAGACTACTTACGTGAAGACACGGATAGTGTCGTTATCGATGACTTAGAGACTTTTCAAAATGCCAAAGAATTTGTTAGTTTTGTTTTACCTCATTATCTAGATCGCATTAAATTCTTTGATGTTTCTGAGCATTCTTTGTTTAATCACATGGGTGTTGAAAACCAAGTCAGAAGCGTGTTTAATCGTGAAGTATCCTTACGTACAGGTGCAACCATTGTTTTTGATACAACCGAAGCGCTGACAGCAGTTGACATCAACTCTGCTCGTGCGACTAAAGGTTCTGATATTGAAGAAACCGCTTACAACACCAATCTAGAAGCTGCTAAAGAAATTGCTATCCAATTACAACTACGTGATATTGGTGGCCTAGTGGTTATTGACTTTATTGATATGTCAACTGAAGAGCATCGAAAATCAATTGAAAAAGCCATGGAAAATGCCACAAATTCAGATCGTGCACGCATCCAAATTGGCACAATTTCACAATTTGGTTTGCTCGAAATGTCAAGACAGCGCTTAATGAGCTCAGTCACTGAATCAGTCGAAAAATCTTGCCCTCAGTGTCATGGTAGCGGCTCCACGCCAACAGTACCAAGCTTGGCATTAACCGTACTAAGACAATTGGAAGATGGTTGCAACGCTTCCAGCCAAACACAGCGTATCACCATTCAATCCAGTGTTGATGTTATCACTTATCTACTTAATGAAAAGCGTAGTGATATTACCCGATTAGAAAACAAGCATGAAATTAAAATCACGCTATTACCTAATCCTTATATGCAATTCCCTAACTTTAATATCACTAAACAAAAAGGTGATAAAAAACAACAACACAAGAGTTACCAAGGCATCTCTAAGCCTCAATATAATTTATCTGAAAATGGTTTAACCAATACAACTGAAGATCCGGCCATCGATATGAATCGCCCAGCGACGCGTGTTCCTGAAAAGAAACAACTCTCATTACTTGAGAAGATTAAAAAGGCACTGTTTGGTGCCAAGAAAAAGAAGCCTAATAAAAAACGCCCTAGTCAAAATAATCAAAATCGTAATAGGAATCGTAATAGGAATCGTAATAGGAATCGCAATAAAAACCAAAACAAAGGGCAGGATAACAGCGAAAACAAAGGACAAAACAAGCCTCAAAATAAAAATCAAAAGCCGCAAAACAAGCCTCAAAATAAAAATAAAAAGCCGCAAAACAAGCCTCAGGAGAAAGCAGCAGAAAAAGCTAAGTCAAACCCACAAAATAAAGCTCAACAAAAGCCAAAGTCTGAAGCAAAACCCAAGTCTCAGGAAAAACCTAAGACTGAAAATGCAGCATAATGATGGATCGTTATGGTGTTTTTGGTAATCCAATAGAGCACAGTTTATCACCCATCATTCATACCCAGTTTGCCAAACAAACCGGGTTAAACATTCAATACGATAAGATTCTAGCGCCCATAGATGACTTTGCACACAGCGCAAAGTCTTTCATCGATCAAGGCGCTAAAGGTTTTAATATTACTGTACCTTTTAAAATAGAAGCCTTTAATCTGGCAACTGAACTTAGCCTTAATGCTCAAACTGCAGGTGCAGTAAACACTATCAAAGTCAACGGCAATGATCTTATTGGTGAGAATACAGATGGCATCGGTCTGGTTAATGACTTAACCAAAAACCTGAACATTGATCTTAATAACAAAACTGTACTAATTCTTGGTGCAGGTGGTGCTACGCGAGGTATCTTATTACCAATACTAAAGCAACAACCTAAACGCCTCATGATTGCCAATCGAACGGCATCTAAAGCCAGACAATTGGCACTTGATTTTTCTAGTTATGGAAAAACTTGCGGTTTTGGTTTAGACAAAATTAAAGACGCACCAGTTGATATTATTATTAATGCTACCAGCGCCTCACTAGATGGGCAAATGCCAACCATTGCCAATGGCGTGGCTAATGGTGCCATTTGTTATGATTTGATGTATGGCATGCAAACACCGTTTATGGATTGGGCAAAAGTCAATAATGCCAAAATGATTGTCGATGGGTTAGGTATGCTAGTCGAACAAGCAGCAACGGCTTTTGAATTTTGGACCGGTAAACAACCCAACACCCAAGAAGTTATTAAAAATCTACGGCGCTAAACGCTCTATTACCCAATTATCAGCTTCTTTTTTATAAACAAACCGATCGTGTAATCGATTTTCTCTACCCTGCCAAAATTCAATGGTGTGTGGCACCACACGATAACCACCCCAAAAATCCGGCAAGGGTACTTCACCTTTGTTAAACTTGGCTTTCATAGATTCAAACTGAGTTAACAATACTTGTCTAGATGACAATTGTGAGGATTGATTAGATGCCCAAGCACCAAGCTGAGAATCTTTTGGACGTGAAGAAAAATACTTAATAGAATCAAACGTTGATATTTTTTCAACCACGCCAGAAATCTTTACTTGTCTTTCCAGGTCTAACCAAGGAAACAATAACGCCGCTTTTGGGTTACCTGTAATTTGTTTTGATTTCTTAGAATTATAATTAGTAAAAAATACAAACCCTTGCTCATCAAATGATTTTAATAATACAGTCCTAATACCAATTTCATCACTGTCTGCGGTAGCAAGGCTCATGGCATTTGGTATAGTCAACTCTGCTTGAGTTGCTTGCTCTATCCAGGCTTCAAATTGCACAAATGGATTGCTATTAAGCTCAGCACGCGTTAGACCATTACTAGTAAATTCACGTCTTAACTTTATCAGATCAACACTCATGCTTTAAAAGGGGAGGAACTTGTTTTTCTTAGCTTCGGTTAAATGATTTGAAATCAAATACTTAATCGGTGGAAAATGCTCTGCAAACTTAAGTACAAATCGTCTCACTTGTTTAATCACTGGTGCATCATTGGTAAATAAAGCCACAATACCATTGGTACCAAAAAACATCAATCGGGTTAAATTAATGTGCTTTTTCTCAAACAATTTAAGCAATGATGCTGAGCCAATATCTTGCCCATGAGCACAGGCCTCTTTAATTAATGTTGCTAAGATATCTTGCCCTCTTAAACCTAGATTAAACCCATGCGCAGTCACCGGGTGCATACCCACTGCCGCATCACCGATCAATGCAAAACGATTAGCAATAAAGGTTTGTGCATGTACAGCTACCAAAGGGTAAGAATGGCGTTCGCCCGATTGTGTCATTTGTCCCAATTCACCTCTAAAATCTTTTGTTATTTTGGCGTTAAAATCTGTCTCAGACATATCTAACATGGCTTGAGACTTATCTGTAGTGACAGTTAAAACAACAGAAGAGGCATTGCCCACCATTGGCAATAAAGCCAGAGTTTGTCCATAATCAAAGCATTCTAAGGCAATGTTGTTGTGTGTGTTCTCGTGCTCCATTTTGGTTACGATCATCACTTTAGAGAAATCTTTCATCAGTGCAGGTATGCCCATTTTACGACGAATGCTTGAAAAACGACTATCAGCTGCAATCACCAACTTGGCATTAATTGTAGTGCCATCAGCAAATAGTACGGCAGAATGATCTTCAAGATATTCCACATTGTCCACCATTGCTTCTGTCATTAAGGTGATATTATCAGCCTGCTTAACACGTTGATATAAAGCTTGTCGAACCTGGTAATTTGGCACTAAATAACCCAATGCCTCGATTGAAGAATCATCACTTTTAAAATTTAATAACGAAGGTGAGTCACCATCAAAAACTTTTGCCTCTTTTAAAGGTGCAACCTCTGCCTGATTGATCAAATCCCAAACACCAAGTTTTTTTAAGATTTTAAGCGACAAATGTGTCAGCGCTATTTCCCTGCCGTCGGCTTGAGGGTTGGCGATGGCATCAATATTGGATTTTTCCACCACTAAAACCTTTACGTCAGCCCCTATCATCGAACAGGCAAAGCTAAGCCCTGCTGGACCACCACCAATAATGACTATATCGTACGCAGTTTGCATATTTAATTACAAAAAATTTGAGATAATAAGCCTATTATAACTATCCAAGCTTAGGGGCTTCCCATGATTTACGTTGTAATTCAATTTGGCTGTATTATTTATTTGATTATTAATGCAAGATTCGACCTTGTAGAATCATTCAGCGCATTACTAATCATACTTTCACTGATTGTTGGTTTAATGGCAGTTGTAAACATGAGACTCGACAATCTTAATATCGTGCCAACACTAAAAGATAAACATCAATTAGTTACTCATGGTATTTATCACTTTATCCGACACCCAATGTATACCAGTGTATTGCTATTATGTTCAGCACTCACATTGACTAATGCGCACAGCCTATCTCAGCTTGTTATGTTAATCTTGTTTGTTGACTTAATACTCAAGTCTAATGTGGAGGAAAAACTCCTTACTGAGCGTTTTAGTGCCTATCAAAACTATAGAAGTAAGACAGGGAGATTCTTACCTTTTATGTAATATTTTATGGTCTTGTTTGGCTTGTTTGTCCCCTTTTTTGGCCAGTTTTTTTAACCAATATTCAGCCTTTTTTATTGACTTTTTTACTCCTATGCCTTGCTCATACATTTGCACCACTCTACGTTGAGAATCGCTGTAGCCTTTTCTTGCAGCAGCAATCGTAAAGTTATAAGCCTTATTTAAATCCTTTTTAACACCCTGACCTTTTTCATAATGCCGAGCAATGTCTTGATAAGCAGCTAAATTACCTTGCTTTAAAGATTTTTGATAAAGCCGGTGTGATTGTTGATAATCTTGCTTAACACCTAAGCCTCGGTCATAAAGCCCGGCTAAAGTATAAACCACCTTATCGTTGCCGTTTTTCATGGCTTGTTGATACCAATCAAAAGCTTGGTCATGATCACGCGGCACACCCTGGCCTCTTGCAAACAAATGACCAAGCTGGTATTGCGCTTGCGCATTATCTTGTTTGGCAGCTTTTAACAACCAAATGAAGGCTTGATTATAATCTTCGGAATCCAAATAAGCCTTTGCTAGGCGATACTGTTCATCATCATTGCCAGATTTAGCTGATTCTAAATGCCACTTAGAGGCAAGAATAGAATTTTTCTTTACCCCGTTACCCTGCTCATACATTAAAGCTAAATTTTGTTGAGCATCGGCATAACCTTGACTGGCAGATTTCTTAATCCACTGATGGGCAGTTTTTAGATTACGCTCCACCCCAATACCCAGGTAATACATACTGCCTAGATAATACTGTGCTTTAGCGTTGTTTTTATCAGCAGATTTTTTTAATAGGTCTATACCCTTCTTGTCATTTTGCTCTATACCTTTACCTTCGATATGCATAAGGCCTAGAGCAGTTTGCGCATTTAAATTACCAGCCTTGGCAGCATATAAAAAGGCACCAAAAGCTTTAATATAATTTTGCTCAACACCATCGCCATAATAGTACGCTTTACCACGCTCATAAAGCTCAGCGTTCGCCAATATAGCATTACTGAACAATAATAAAAATAACAACAATAATCTCATGGCGTAAATTGTATACGAGAAGTTAGAACGATTGAAAGTTTTAAAACAGTAGTCACGAGTGAATTCGAATCAGCAATCCCTGCCATGTCAAGACGAAAAATAATCTTATGTAGAAACGTTTATAAAGATAGTGAGCTATTTTAATCCACACAATGATATTTTAGCCCAAAATAAATATATCGTATTAAAGCATGCCTTCTGAAACAATAAACCTTATTATTTCTTCAACACCAACAGACTTCTTTAAATTTGTAAAAACAAATGGCTTATCGCCTCTCATCCTCTTTGTATCGCTCTCCATTACCTCTAATGAGGCACCAACATAGGGAGCGAGATCAATTTTATTAATTATTAACAAATCTGAACGAGTGATTCCAGGCCCACCTTTTCTTGGAATTTTTTCACCTTCTGCCACGTCAATTACATAAATAGTAATATCAGCTAACTCCGGACTAAACGTTGCAGAGAGATTATCTCCGCCGCTTTCGATAAAAATTATATCTAAATTATCAAATTTTTGGCACAAGTCTTCTATTGCTGACAAATTCATTGAAGCATCTTCTCTAATAGCTGTATGCGGGCAACCGCCTGTTTCTACACCAATAATACGTTGTGCATCTAATGCATTACTTGCTGTAAGAAACTTGGCATCCTCTTGAGTATAAATATCATTAGTCACGACTGCAATTTCATAATCATCACGCATGGATTTACAAAGTACATCTAATAATGCTGTCTTCCCGGAACCTACTGGACCGCCAACACCTACTCTTAATGGCTGCTTATTTTTCATATTTTTCCTTTTTATGATCTAAAAATTCGTGTGTATTGAGTCTCATGTAAACTACTAGCAATCGCAAATGCAGGTTGAGACCTTCCAATATCATCCAAAGACACCTCTTTAGATTTATTGATAGCTTCAGGCACTTCTCTAACTAACTTACTAAGTAATTGTTGCCCATCAGTTTGCCCTAGCGGGATAATTTTCACTATCGCTGAAACCTGATTTTCAAGCCACGACCAAGAATAGCCTAATAATAATTCATCGATTGGTATTTGCCATACATTGCTAATTAAGGCATACCCAGATAAATGATTGGTATTGGTGATTTTTTCCCATCCGCTAACTGCTGATTTTTCAATACTTTCAATGACTCTAGTTAATGACCTTCCACGGTTAATTTCCTCTTGTCTTAATTCACTGGTTTCTCGACAAGCCAACAAGATATCACTCCATTCCTGTGCTTGATCCTTATCTCCTATAGAAACCGATTCATATAATTTAATTAGAATTGGAAGGTCGGTATATATTAATCCAATGAACAATTGATTCTCAAGCCACTGTTGTGCGGTATCAATATCTGATATCCAGTCACATTCAATAGCCTGTTCAATTCCTTGAGAATAGGTAAACCCGCCAATTGGTAAAGTTGGGCTCATCAAATTCATTAACCTTAAAAGACTAAGTTGACTAATGCTCATGACTATGCGAATGGCTATCAGCATGCGAATGATAAGCCCCATTTTCTGGTTGAAAAGGTAATGATTCAATAACAACATCTAACCCAAAACTTTTAATCATATCATCAAGAACATGATCATGCCTATAGTGAATACTTGTATTCTTAATCTGTAATTCCACATGACGATTTCCAAGGTGATAACATGCACGAGCTAGTAATAATGGATCATCAGAATAAATTGAGGAAAGGGTTTCCGATGCCGCCACTACTTCAAGAACATATCCTTCTAGATCTCTAATCAAATCACCATCTTCAAGTATAGTGCCACGTTCCATAAAAATTCCGATGTCATCACCACTATCTGAACGGGTCTTTAACCTGCTCTTGACTCTTTGTTGCAAATCCAATGTAACTGAACCATCAACATTTTCAGAAGATTTAACTTTTTCAATAAATTCTCTCATACTTAAAACAAGAAATACCTTTGTGCTAAAGCAACTTCACTGGCAGGCTCACAAGTTAGCAAGACGCCGTCAGCTTTGACCTCGTAGGTTTGCGAATCAACTTCAATATTTGGCTGATAATCATTATGAATCATCGATGATTTTGTCACTGATCTACAAGATTTTACGACACCTACTAGAGATTTAAGTCCTAGCTTTTCAACGATACCCTCATCAACACTTGCTTGAGATAAAAACGTCATCCTAGTATTAAATCTAGCTGCTCCAAAGGCACCAAACATCTTTCTGTAATGCACAGGCTGAGGGGTTGGGATTGAAGCATTTGGATCACCCATAGGTGCAGCCACAATCATACCGCCTTTAATAATCAAACCTGGTTTTGCCCCAAAAAATTTAGGCTTCCATAATACTAAATCCGCTAATTTTCCAACTTCAACTGATCCAACTTCGTGCGACATACCGTGAGTAATAGCAGGATTGATTGTGTATTTTGCGATGTATCTTTTCGCTCTATTATTATCGTTGTCTGAACTATCACCTTCTAACGACCCTCTTTGAATTTTCATTTTATTAGCGGTTTGCCAAGTTCTTGTAATAACCTCACCAACTCGACCCATAGCTTGAGAGTCAGATGAAATCATAGAAAATGCACCTAAGTCATGCAAAATATCTTCTGCTGCAATTGTTTCTCTACGGATTCGTGATTCTGCAAATGACACATCTTCTGCTATCGAAGGGTCTAAGTGATGACAAACCATCAGCATATCCAAATGCTCATCTACAGTATTGACAGTGTATGGTCGTGTTGGATTAGTTGAAGATGGAAGTACATTACTATAACCACAAGCCTTAATAATATCTGGCGCATGACCACCACCAGCGCCTTCAGTATGGTAAGTATGTATAGCTCTACCTTTTAATGCTGCTATGGTGTCTTCCACAAATCCAGATTCATTCAAAGTATCTGTATGTATAGCCACTTGAATATCATAATTCTCCGCCACTGAAAGACAATTATCAATCGCTGCCGGAGTTGTTCCCCAGTCTTCATGTAGTTTTAAGCCCATAGCACCCGCTAGGACTTGTTCTATCAAAGGCTCAGGTAAAGACGCATTACCCTTACCCATAAATCCTAAATTCACTGGAAAATCTTCAGCCGCTTCTAACATCCTGTGAATATTCCAAGGTCCTGGTGTACATGTAGTTGCATTGGTACCTGCTGAAGGTCCAGTACCACCACCCAACATCGTGGTAATACCTGACATTAATGCATCATCTATTTGTTGTGGACAAATAAAATGAATGTGTGCATCTATACCACCAGCAGTCACAATTTGACCTTCTGATGCCACAACATCAGTACCTGCACCAATAGCAATATCAACATTGGGCTGTACATCAGGATTTCCTGCCTTTCCAATGCCAGAAATACGTCCGTCTTTAATGCCAATATCAGCCTTAACAATTCCCCAATGGTCAAGTATTAAGGCATTGGTAATTACCAAATCAGCCACATCTTTGCTACAAAGCTGGCTTTGACCCATGCCGTCACGTATTACCTTTCCACCACCAAATTTAACTTCTTCACCATAAGTGGTAAAATCTTTTTCAACTTCAATAAATAACTCTGTATCGCCCAACCTAACCTTGTCACCAACTGTTGGTCCATACATCTCTGCATAAGCTTGTCTAGAAATTGATCTCATACTTCCCCCATAATTTTTCCATTAAAGCCATAAATAACATTATTACCATCATATTTGACTAGCTCAACCTCTCTTTCTTGTCCAGGCTCAAACCTTACAGCTGTTCCTGATGGAATGTTTAATCTGAATCCTTTGGTCTTTTCCCTATCAAAAGAAAGCGCTGTGTTAGTTTCATAAAAATGGTAATGAGAGCCAACCTGAATAGGTCTGTCACCATGGTTAGAAACCACAACCATCACTCTTTCTCTATCAATATTTATCTCGATCTCTTTTGAGAAATTAATTAATACCTCGCCTGGAATAAGTACATCATCTGTACATATACCGTCTAACGATGATTTAACCGGCTGGATTGGATTGTGAACGGTAACTAACTTAGTTCCATCTGGGAAAGTTGCCTCAACTTGTATGTCTGGAATCATCGAAGAAATCCCACCCATAACATCATCATCTGTTAAAAGTTGACGGCCATATTCCATCATTTCAGCAACACTTTTTCCATCCCTGGCACCTTCTAATATTTCAGCTGAAATATAAGCAATAGCCTCTGGATAATTTAACTTGACCCCTCTGTCTTTGCGTTGCTTTGCCAATAAAGCAGCGGTAAAAATCATTAATTTATCTTTTTCACGTGGTGTTAAATCCATTATAAAAACCCTATTTATGTTAACCAAATTCTTGGTATTATGCCTTCTTTCCCAATAACTAAATGTCTTAGCTCTATCCAAATATTTCTAAATAATTCCTGTATCAAATTCGTTTTAAGCCCCAAACACCTAATAATAACAAAATCATCTATTTGAGTTGCCCCAGCAACATAGGATTCGCTTTTAGGTATTAAATTACGTACAAGCTCTAAAATATCATCATTTTTTGCACTAATTATAAAGGTGCCAAACACTGGAAAACCCCTAAGACCAGTTATATTATCAAGATCTGTCTGATCAATTTTTAATCTGTCAATAATGACAGGAATTCCATTCTTCCATAGTTCAAAACTAAATTTTAATTCACCCGAATCAAATTTTTCGTCGATTACCGGCCTACCTAAACACTGAACCTCCCAAGCTGCAATTCTTGCATCTCCATACAATGAAAATTTTGTTGAAAATTTTGAGTTTGCCCCTGGAAATATAATAGTCTCCATTGGTAACCATTCTAAAGTGGCGCCATCCTCTACAACAATATCTTGTTTGACAATAGAAAATTTATCTTTAATTGTGCGATAAATTTTAGTTGCACCAGGTGTAGTAATAAGCGCATTAGAATCTGGATCAGAATTTACTTTTACTGACAATTCATCACCACCAACAATACCACCTGGAGGATGTAATAGGTATAGATGACAGACTCCGTCTTCTGGATAAAACGGTCTTTGTACCGTCAAAGGGCCAATATGTTTCCTTTCTGAAAGAAAGGTCTTGGAGCTACTTCTCGAAAAATGTAATTCTAATTCAGCAACCCAGCCCTGATTGAGCAATTGTTTGGTAGTATTTTGCACGTAAGAAAAAGTACTACTTTGTATTAACCGATAAATCTTTCGACATGTAAGTGATAAGAGCAACTAACCCTAACATAAATACAGCTACACTCAAGATTTTCCATATTTCTGTAGCTTCACTACTGTAGCTTAAAATATGTTCTGGTGAAACATGGGCCAAAATCGGTGACGCCACTAAAAACATCAGAGTCGCTATTAAGAACTGTATCGTATTACTCATATTAGTCTTTTCCTTTTATTATTAAACAGTTAAATATTTTTTTATTAAATCATCATCAAGTTCACTCATTAATCCTGAATGAGCATTCGAACCTCTATCAAGAATAACAAACTTATCTGCAACTCTTCTGGCAATTGGTAACTTTTGTTCTACCAAAATCACAGTCATGCCGCGTTCTGTATTTAATTTTCTAATGATGTCGCATATTTCAAGTATTACATTTGGCTGGATACCTTCAGTAGGCTCGTCAAGAATCAGTACTTGTGGATCAATGACTAGTGCCCTTCCAATGGCTAACTGCTGCTGCTGTCCACCAGATAAATCACCGCCTTGTCTGCCTAACATTTGTTTTAAAACTGGGAATAATTCAAAAATAAAGTCTGGTATTTTTTTGATTTTATCTTTCCTAGCTGACAATCCTATTTTTAAATTTTCTTCAACCGTTAATAAAGGAAAAATTCTTCTTCCTTGTGGTACATAACCAATACCAATTGATGCTCTTCCTTCTGGATGAAGTTTTGAAATATCTTCACCTTGAAAATTTATCTCTCCACTTTGAATTGGCAATAACCCCATAATACTTTCAACCAACGTAGTCTTTCCAACACCATTTCTACCCATAATGGCAATACAATCACCTTCAAGCACATTTAAGTCTAGATCCCACAAGGTGTGGCTTTCCCCATAAAATTGATTTAGTTTTGTTATTTCAATCATTCTTACTCGCCTAGATACACTTCAACAACTTTTGGGTCATTTTGAATTTGGTCCATACTCCCTTCTGCCAACACACTGCCCTGGTGTAGAACAGTAACTGGGCTTTCTAATGATCGAACAAAATCCATATCATGCTCAACCACTACAACAGTATGCTTTTTCTTTAAAACTTGTAATAACTCACTAGTTTTATCCATTTCTTGATGCGTCATTCCTGCAGCAGGCTCGTCAATCAGTAACAATTGCGCATTTTGCATTAACAACATACCTATTTCTAGCCATTGCTTTTGACCATGAGAAAGCGAGCCAGCAAAAACATTACTTTTAGAAGATAAATTTATCTTTTCTAGAACAATCTCAAGAGACTCTAGCTCAGCAGCTGACATCTTTGCAAATAATGTTGGAAAAACTCGCTTATCTCCATCCATTGCCAATTCTAGGTTCTCAAAAACTGTTAAATTTTCAAACACTGTTGGTTTCTGAAACTTTCGACCAATGCCAGCTCTGGCAATCTCATCTTCAGAATGGTGTAGCAAATTAAAATTCTGTCCAAACCAAGCGCTTCCATAATCCGGTTTAGTTTTTCCGGTAACAATATCCATCATTGTTGTCTTTCCAGCACCATTAGGACCGATGATACAGCGTAGTTCATTTTTTTTAATATAAAGGTTCAATGAATCAATTGCCTTAAAACCATCAAAACTCACCGTTATATCTTCTAAATATAAAATAATATCCTTATGAACATCAATATTTCTAGTGGGTGCTGATTTTTCAAAAAAAGCACGTATTTTTTTTCTCATTATTTCGCGCCTCTATATTTATTCAACAAACCTACGATTCCTTTAGGCAAGAATATTGTTACTAAAATAAACATTCCTCCTAATACAAATAACCACATTTCAGGCATTGCACTCGTTAAGAAGGTTTTTGAGTAATTCACAAGTAAGGCGCCGATAACGCCACCATAAAGAGTATATCTTCCTCCAATAGCCACCCATATCACCATTTCAATCGAATTAACCGGTGAAAATTCTCCAGGATTGATTATCCCCACCTGTGGCACATACAAGGCGCCTGCAATTCCAGCCATAATTGCTGAGAATGTAAATACAAATAACTGCACATTCTCGACCTTATAACCAATAAATCTAACTCGGCTTTCAGAATCTCTAATAGCAACAGCCACTCGTCCAAGCCTAGAGTTGGTTATGGCTCTACTGGCTAAATAGCCTGCAGCTAAAGCAATAGAAGAAGCAACAAACAATCCAACTCTAGTAGAATCTGATTGCAAACTAAAACCTAAAATGTCTTTAAAATCTGTCAAACCATTATTGCCGCCAAAGCCCAATTCATTTCTAAAAAATGCAAGCATTAATGCATAAACTAGCGCTTGCGTCATGATAGATAAATATACGCCAGTTACCCTTGATCTAAAGGCTAGCCAGCCAAACACAAATGCCAATATCCCTGGAACCAAAGCCACCATAATCATTGCAAACCAAAATTGATCAAAACCATGCCAGAACCATGGTAATTCACTCCAATCTAAAAACACCATAAAGTCAGGAAGAATTGGATCTCCGTAAACACCTCTCTCTCCTATTTGTCGCATCAAATACATCCCCATCGCATATCCACCCAATGCAAAGAATGCGCCATGTCCTAGACTAAGGATTCCTAAATACCCCCAAACAAGATCCACAGCAATCGCTAAGAGCGCATAGGTTAAATACTTACCTATAATGGTGACAGTGTAGGTTGATAGGTGCCATGGGCTTTCTGGAGATACCATAATATTCAACAATGGAATTAAAATTGTCACGGCTAGTAATATTGATAAAAATATTTTGCCACCAGTATCGTTATTTAAAATTTTTGAAAAAAACATAACTTAATCTCCTGCAGATCTGCCTTTCTGAGGGAATAACCCTCTAGGCCGCTTTTGAATAAACAAAATAATAAAGATTAAGATTAAAACTTTGGCTAATACTGCACCAACCCAAGGCTCCATAAATTTATTAATAATGCCCAAACCAAATCCACTAATTAATGTACCCCATAAGTTACCAACACCACCAAAAACAACAACCATAAAAGAATCAATAATATAAGCTTGCCCTAGATTTGGCCCAACATTAGTTAACTGAGATAAAGCCACACCTGCAATACCAGCAATACCTGATCCAAGCCCAAATGTCATAGCATCTACCCAATTCGAGCGAACACCCATAGCTCTCGCCATGTCTCTATCTTGCGATACTGCTCTTACTTGAAGGCCTAATGAAGTTTTCTTTAAAACCATTACAAGCGCCGCAAACACTATTAAACAAAAAACGATAATGTAGAGTCGATTCCAAGTTAACGATAAAATGCCATTAATCTCTAGAGCGCCCGACATCCATTCCGGTGTTTCTACTGATCTATTTAACGGAGAGAATACACTTCGAACAACCTGTTGTAATACTAAACTCACACCAAATGTAGCAAGAAGGGTTTCTAAAGGTCTGCCATGTAGATGTCTAATAATGCCAATTTGAATGAGTATCCCAACAAGACCTGATACAACAAACGCTGCCGGAATAGCAACAAATATTGACATTTCAATATGATTCGGCATTAATAACTGAATAACATAGGTTGTATAAGCACCCAGCATAATCAACTCACCATGTGCCATGTTAATAACACCCATCACACCGAAAGTAATAGAAAGTCCAATAGCAGCCAAGATAAGCACTGATCCAAAACTAACGCCAAAGAATATTGTCTCTAAGTTTTTAAAAAAACCAATTTTTGAATCAATGCTATTTAATGCTTTTTTCGCTTCCAGCTTTACTTCCGAGTTTGGATCATTGTCTCGAGATTTTGTTAGTTTATTCTTAACAATTGGCTCTAGATTTCCGTTCAACTCCTTAATGGCTTTTATTCTAATGGATGGATCTTTATCGTTTAATTGATATATATTCATTAAGACCAGCATCGAATCGCGAACTTTTTCACTCTTCTCATCTTTAATCAATACTTTTATCCTTTTAAACACATTAATATTGATGTCTTTATATGTATTTTTTACCGCTTTCAACCTAACCGACTCGTCAAGATGAGTAAGGCTTAACATTGAAAGCCCAAATTTTATTTTTTGACGTATCCTATTATTAATGCCAACTTTCTTTAATTGGCGTTTTGAGAACTTACCGAAAGAATTACCATTTAATAAATCTTTAGCTAAATACTCTTTATTTTCCTTAATAGCATAAACAACTTTTTTATTACTTTTAATATAGAAAACTTTTCCCTCTAATAGAGATTCAAGTACAAACTCAACCTTAGGGCTATCATTCTGAATAATCCGCTCAACAACTTGTAACTTTGTTCGAAGTTTCTTTGTAGTTAATTGATTAATAGTATTTTGAAAGTCATCATTACCTGCCAAACTCTGAGATGAGAATACAAGGCTAACAATCAATACTAGAATGTATGAAAAAATCTTCATGTTTTTTTTAACCGTTATAAAAAAAGGGTGTTATTTTGCAATAACACCCTTTTATTGATCAATTATATGATCTTAGTAGTTCTGACCAGAACACTTTGCTGTTTTAACATTATAGTTACCACAACTTAAAGGCTTTCTCCAATCTGCAATCAGATCTTTAGAGCCCGGTAAGAAGTCAGACCATGCATCACCAGCAACCAAACCTTCTGTAGACCAAACAGTTTCAAACTGGCCATCAGCTTGAATCTCTCCGATTAATACTGGCTTAGTAATGTGATGATTAGGCATCATGGCAGATACACCACCTGTTAAGTTAGGCGTAGTGACACCAATAATAGCATCTTGAACCGCATTAGCTTCAGTAGTACCAGCCTTCTCAACAGCCTTAACCCACATATTAAAACCAATATAGTGAGCTTCCATTGGATCATTTGTTACGCGCTTATCATCTTTAATGAAAGCCTTCCATTTAGCAATAAACTCATCATTTTCAACAGCATCAGCACTCATGAAATAATTCCATGCAGCAAGATGACCAACGAGTGGAGCCGTATCTAAGCCAGATAATTCTTCTTCACCTACTGAAAATGCTATAACTGGGATATCAGATGCCGAAACACCTTGATTACCAAGCTCTTTATAGAAAGGTACATTCGCATCGCCATTAATAGTTGAAACTACAGCAGTCTTTTTGCCGGTAGATCCAAATGTTTTAATATCAGAAACGATTGTTTGCCAATCTGAATGTCCAAACGGTGTGTAGTTAATCATAATATCAGATGACGTCACGCCTTTTGATTTTAGATATGCTTTTAGAATTTTATTAGTTGTACGTGGATATACATAGTCAGTACCTGCTAACACCCATCTTTCAACACCAATATCATTCATTAGATAGTCTACAGCTGGAATCGCTTGTTGATTTGGTGCTGCACCAGTATAGAAAACATTCTTAGACGACTCTTCACCTTCATATTGAACTGGGTAGAAAAATACGCTATTTAACTCTTCAATGACAGGCAATACTGATTTTCTTGATACCGATGTCCAAGAACCGAAGATAGCATCAACTTTATCATTTTCAATTAGTCCACGTGCCTTCTCAGCAAATAAAGGCCAATTTGAAGCAGGATCAACAACAACCGCTTCTAATTGTTTCCCTAAAACACCACCTTTTTTGTTTTGGTCTTCGATCAACATTAACATAGTGTCCTTCAATGTTGTCTCACTAATTGCCATCGTGCCTGACAGTGAGTGTAGCACACCGACTTTGATTGTATCAGCTGCAAATGCAGTTGAACTTGCAACTAAGCCAGCAGCTAATGCGATATTACTTATACTTTTACTTATTTTCACTTTATCTCCTTGTTTTTAAATTTTTAAAAACGAACATCTTTATTCGCTAAATTTTATATTTT
>OFBV01000014.1_pt1 | contig 37067 bp, 38 predicted proteins | sample 1520691 | NCBI WGS metagenome assembly OFBV01 (sample SAMEA3696450, study PRJEB22514) | metagenome | biome: water; feature: marine; material: hydrothermal vent | place: Pacific Ocean | collected 2014-08-16 | depth 1514 m | reverse complement strand
TGTTTGGCATTAGCTTAGACGATGTAGAATCTCATCAAAAATTTTCTAAGAAAAACAACCTGCCTTTTTCGATCCTATCTGATGCTGATGGCAAGGTTGCCAAACAGTATGATTCACTAGGAGATTATTGGGTTATTAAGTTTGCCAAAAGAAACAGTTTTATTATTAATCCGACGGGTGATATTGTCAAAATTTACAAAGGCGTTGACCCTCAAACTCATGTTCAAAAGGTACTTAAAGATTTGTCCACTTTGCAAAAATAGCTAAACGCAATATTCTATAAAAACCCAATTAAATATTCGACATTATTTTTTATTTTTAATAATGTCCTTTAATGCCAACATCGCCTCTGCATAATCAAATTTAAAACCCAATTGTAGTAATTTTGTAGGCACTACTGACACACCCTGTGTTAATACCTGAGAACCTTCACCAAATAATAACTTAATTTGCCATTTGAATAAAGGCAATACAAAAGGTCGATGTAATAAACTTGCTAGAGTTTGACCAAATTTAGCCTGTGTGACGGGGTTTGGAGAGGTTAGATTAAACACGCCCTGCATATCTGGGCGCTCAATAGCATAAGAAAATGCCTTGAGTAAATCATCAACATGAATCCATGAAAAACATTGTTTTCCACCTGCCACTGGGCCACCAAGACCTAACTTAAATGGCAATAACATCTGTGAAAGAGCACCACCTTTCACTGACAATACCACTCCAAATCTAAAGATTAAAACATCCTCAGAGAGGGCTTTTGAGTACTTTTCCCAATCAAGTACCAATTCAGATAAAAAGCCAACACCTGGAGCCTTATAGGTTTCATCAAAAGGCTGTTCACATGATGACTCAGGATAAAAACCAACTGCTGATGCACAAATAATTCTAGGTCTATTGCTAAGTGAATCAAGTGCAATCTTTAAGATCTTAGAGGTTTTGATTCGACTATCTAAAATTTCTTGTTTATAGTCTGCATTCCAGCGCTTAACAATATTAGCGCCAGAGAGTTTAATAATTAAATCTCTATCTTGCACCAGTTTGTTTAAAGCATTCTGACTAACAAAGGCCGAACGGCCAACACACTCAACTTCATGATCAGTAGATAAGTGCTGCTCTAACGCACTACCAATTAGTCCTGTACCACCTAAAATTAAAATTTTCATAATCCCTCATAAAAAATCCAACAACGGTACTAACCACTATACTCTTCCAAATTCTCCTGTCAGTGGCACAAAGATATAATCTCCCAAATCAGTTTCATCTAGTACTTGATTGTGTTTAACAGCTTTAATCATTTTTTGCAAATAACCAGGACCAACAGGGGCAACTAAAATACCACCATCTTTTAGCTGCTCTACCAATGCTGGTGGGATTTCTGTACAAGCAGCAGATACGATAATCTTATCATAGGGTGCCTGTTGCTTATAGCCAAATCCACCGTCATATTGGATGATTTTTACATTATCTATTTTGGCTTTAGCTAGGTTTTCCTTAGCAAAATTAACCAGCTCTGGCACAATCTCAACAGAATAAACTTGGTCGCATAATTGACTTATAATCGCTGCTTCGTAACCACTACCAGAGCCAACCTCTAAAACTTTATCTGTTTTCTTAAGCTCTAATGCTTCAACCATTGAAAACACCGTAGATGGCTGAGAAATAGTTTGTTTATATCCAATACTGAGTGGAGCATCAATGTATGCCTCTTCTTTAGAGTTTAAGGGTACAAACAACTCTCTGGATATTGCTCGAAAAGCATCTAGCACTTTATCATCCTCAACAACCCTATTGCTTCGCATATGTTTCAATAGCGTTTTTTTTGTATTATTTAGGTTTGATAACATAGATTTTTCCACTGTCTGTTGAAAATTATATCCAGCCCTCTGAGCTCTGAAGGAGCGCCCTAATACGCTCATCTAGGTATTCAAATAAGCGCTCTTCTGCAGTTGCTCTACCCTGCTCATCTAGTGTAATTCTATTAATATGGCGTAGTTTGAGCGCACCTGAAAATAAACTACCCTGCCAGTCTTTAAAAGCATCACCAGTGTAATACAGTAAACTACCTGGCGCTATTGAGGGTACATAAACTTTCACCGGCTGTTCCATACCTTTTTTGTGCGTTCCCTCACCTACCGACACTGGACCCCAGTACTCCTTGCCATAAGATATAGTCGGCCAACCATAGTTTTTACCTTCTTTGATTAGATTGATTTCATCACCACCTCTTGGGCCGTGTTCGATTGACCAAAGGCGTTTGTTCTCATTGTCCCAAACCAGTCCTTGTGGATTTCGATGACCGTAACTCCATATCTGTGGCAAGACATCTGAGCGCCCAACAAAAGGATTGTCTTCTGGTGTAGACCCATCAAGATTAAGCCTTAAAATAGAACCCGCATGTGAATTTAAATCTTGGGCGTTGGACCTAACACCACGATCGCCAATAGAAAAATAAACATGGCCTTTATCATCAAATGCTATTCGACTTCCGTAATGAACGCTAGTATCGGTTTTTGAATCTGTGATGATTAAATCTTGCCAATCTTTTAATACACGTTCATCTATATGTGCTCTGGCAAGTGTAGTAACACCTTGGTCTTGAATAGCTTTAGAATAAGTAAAATATATCCAATCTCCTTCTTTATACTCAGGCGCTTTTGCTGCATCTAACAAACCACCTTGACCGCTCGCCATTACTTCTGGAGTGCCAGTTAAGTAGTTAAATTTTCCCGATTGAATGTTGAGTACACCTGCTCTACCCTTGCGCTCGGTAAATAAGATTTCATCATTTGAGATAAAAACCATACTCCAAGGTACGCCCAAACCTGAAGCAATCTGTTTAAGCTGAAAAGCGTTAGAATAAACAACAGAAGATAGGAAAAAAATTAATAGAAAAATAAAGAAATTTTTAATCAATAAAATCATAGTCAAGCCCTTTCAACCCGTTAAAAAGACCCTTAATAATAAAGATAGATAGACTAATCTTTTTTACAAGTTGATATACCAAAAATTGAATATACAGGACACAAACCAAACAACGCTGTAAACACTAATACAACGCCAATTACTCCTAAATACGAGCCGTAATAAAATCCTGCTCCAATAACAACAGCACCAGCAACGAATCTAACAATTTTGTCTTCTCTGCCTACATTGCATTGCATCACATGCTCCTTTATTCAATTACTTACTTACGATTGTACTCCTTCAATGTTAATTTGTTGTATTTATCGATTTGCGTACTTTATTTGCAATTACTTTTGAATCTAGGATTGTATTTGCATTTATATGTAATATTGTCACCTTTTCAGTGTCTTTGAGTGGCTCCAATGAGTGAAATTGTTGTTCCAATACACTCACATCAGCATCCGAGATATTGTTTTGATCATTTGAACGTTGTCTAACACGCTCACGAAGTTCGTTATTTTCTACTTGTAAATCAAGAATAATAATAGGAACATCAGTTTTATCAAAAGCCTGATAAAACATTTGACGCTCTTTTAGCTGAAGAAAAGTTGCATCAACAATAACACTATAACCATCCTCAATAATGGATTTGGTTAAATCAAGCAATCGTTGATAAGTGACTTTGGTTACCTCTGGAGCATACATATCCCCTTTCAGTAATGAACCTTGACTGCCATCAAATAAGCCGAATAGACGCTTTCTTTCAACATCGGAGCGAATCCAAATAGCCAATAGTCGTTCATTAAGGCTGGCAGCAAGTGTGCTTTTTCCACTGCCAGATAGGCCATGTAGCATAATTACACTAGGTTTTCTAGGTTGGGTGTAGGTACTTGCTAATGCTAAATAATGCTCCACTCCATCAAGTAGGATTTTTTGTTCTTTAGTATCTCTCACGTTTAGTTGTGCACATCGAATTGACAAGACCTTGGCACGAACACTAGCGAGATAACTACGGTAAAAATCCAATAAACTCAAGCCGGCATAATCGCCAGTTAAAGAAAGATAGCCGTTTAAAAATTGCCAAGCTAAATCAGGCCTCTCTCGACTTTCCAAATCCATAACTAAAAATGCCACTTCACTAATGACATCGATCCATCGGAGCTCATCATTAAACTCAATACCATCAAAAATTTGCACCTTTGATTTCCAATGCACCATATTTGCTAAATGCATATCTCCATGACATTCCCGAACAAATCCATTCTTCAATCGTGAATCAATCTCACCAGAAAGTCTTTTCTTTTGTAAGGCGGTCCATTCTTGGAGTTGTTCAGAGGTTTTAACAATATGCTGATGATTGTGCAAATGTTGCTTAATCTGGATGTAATTCTCAAGTGCAAATGAAAAAATAACATCGACTTCACCATAACCTGAGTTAATCTTAGCTCTATTAGAATCTAAGTGAAACTTAGCCACAGTTATGCAGAGCTCATCTAGCCACTCATCTTTCCAATACTTAGAATGATTTTCCAGTAGTTTATCTAACTCCATTTCACGGTCAAAACGGTGCATCCTCACGGCATATTCAACAACGTTCGTGTATTTTTCAGTTTGTTCATCAGTAATGAAAACTCGATCATCATTACGGATAATTGATACAACATCAATATAAATATCTTTTGCTAGTCTTGAGTTGAGGCGCACCTCTTCAGCACAAAAGTGTTTACGAGCCTCAAGCGTAGAGAAGTCTAAAAACCCAAGATTAAGTGGTTTTTTAACTTTGTAGGCATACTCACCAGCTAAAAAGATGTGAGAAATGTGCGTCTCAACGTGCTCTACCTCATCTACATGATGAGGATAGGCGCTTGGTTTTAATAATAGTCGTTCAATATTCACCATGCTCACACCTTCATTGTCGAGCTTCGGTCAACAAAATATGCACATACAAAACAAACTAAAAAAATAAGCTTAGTTTATGAATGTAAAAACTTAGCTATACCCTTTTAATGCCGTGGTTATACATTCTGCTTGCACTCTTTAAGTGACGGCTGCTTAACTTAGACCAAGGCTGGACTTCTGGTTGATAACCTTTATGCCAAGGCTGTACAATTTGTGTATTAACCTTTGATTTCAAGTGCATCGATTGCGTGTAATCATTTGCCCATGATTGAGTCGCTAAGGCCGTTCCAGTTGCTGATACTGCCGTTGTGACAGCTATTACCATGCTTTTGATTTTCATACTGTCTCCTGTTTTTTTCTATTGGTTCAATTCAACTATACGCCTAATTTAATTAGAAAGCAAAAACAGGAAAACGATTTTTTAATTGTACTTTTTTTCTGACTAAGTCACTCTTTTGGTTGTGTCTTTGTTGTCCCAATAGTTGGCTTTGTCTTTTAGAATCCAACGTACACCGCCTTTTGGATCTTCGACATCGCCTTGGTATCGTGGGATTAAGTGCACATGCAGGTGCATGACGCTTTGCCCTGCGGCACCGCCATTGTTAACACCGATGTTATAAGCATCGGGTGAAAACTCTTTATCAAGGATTTTTTTAGCGGCTTTGAGCGCTTTGCCAATAGCCAATATTTCATCATCAGTGGCTTCAAAATAAGTGGCAAAATGGCGTTTAGGAATAATGAGTGTATGCCCAGGTGAAGCAGGATAAGTGTCAATAAATGCTTTGGTGTGCTCACACTCATAAATAACGCGCTCGTCTCTTAATTTACAAAAAATACAATTGTCACTCATGCCGAATCCTGTTTTAAAAAATGGTTAATTTGAGTGCGAAATTTTACCTTAAGGACGCCACTAAGACAATACAGAAGAGAGTAATGCTTGGGTGTAATCGTTTTTAGGATTGGCGAGAATATCGTGGGTAACGCCACTCTCTAGGGCTTTACCCTGCTTCATCACAATCATGTGATCAGAAAAATAATCCACGATGGAAATATCGTGAGTAATGATGATATAACTCACGCCCTTCTCGCGCTGCAAGCGTAACAACAAATCGAGTATTTGCACTTTAACCGTGGCATCGAGCGCTGAAGTAGGTTCGTCACAAATAATCACTTCTGGGTTAACACTAATGGCACGTGCAATTGATAAACGCTGCAATTGACCCCCTGAGAGTTCGTGTGGGTAGCGATGCATAAGTTCGGGATCAAGCTCTACTTCTTGCAATAGTTCGCTCAAATAAGTGGTATTGGCTTGGCTTGGGTTTAACGCTTGCAAACCTTCAAGTAAGGTTTGTGAAATACGCATTCGCGGGTTAAAACTCGAGGTGACATTTTGAAACACAATTTGCACCTTGGAGGCGTAAGCCTTGCGTGCATAATCTGTAATCGGTTGATTGTCCATACTAACATGGCCATCAAACAAACTTAACTGGCGCATAATGGCTTTGGCAAGTGTGGTTTTACCCGAGCCAGATTCACCCACTATGGCAAGGTTTTGCCCTTGCTTAAGGCTAAAACTGATCTCATCAACAGCTCTAACATAATCCGTAGTGCGCCGAAAAAGGCCAGTTTTAATGGGGAAATAAACCTTAACTTTATCGCCCTTAATCAGTACATTACCAAAGGTTTGATCTCGATTACCTTTTGGCAAAGAGACTAAAAGTTTTTTAGAATAAGCTTCAATTGGATTTTTAAAAAATTCGGTTTTATCTCGATTTTCAATGATGCTACCTTGATGCATAACTGCTACTCTGTCTGCCATGAGTTTCACCACGGATAAATCGTGTGTAATCAGCAATATCGATAATTTTCGATTTTTTCTTAAATCTAGCAATAACTCTAAGACTTGTTTCTGTGTGGTGACATCAAGTGCGGTGGTTGGCTCATCAGCAATGAGTAATTTGGCGCCACCGGCGAGTGCACAGGCGATCATCACCCGTTGTTTTTGCCCGCCAGAAACTTGATGAGGATAGCGTGTGACCATTTGATTACTAGTATCCAAATCAACCTGCTTAAAAAGGTCTAAAACGCTTGATTTACGCTGTTTTTTGCTTAAATTGGTATGCAAGGCTAATACTTCGTCTACTTGCTCGCCAATGGTCATGATAGGGTTTAAGCTATTGGTGGGATCTTGGAAAATAAAGGCTATTTCTGAACCGCGAAAATTTTGAATATTTTGAGAATGACTTAAATCAGCACCTTCATAGGTGATATTACCGCTTTTTTTAAGGTTTTTTGCGAGTAAATCAACCACACTTAAGGCAGTTAAGCTCTTTCCAGAGCCAGACTCACCCACCAAAGCAAAGATTTCTCCTTGGTTAATGCTGAAGCTGATATTTTTTACGATTTTTTGTGATTTGGTGAAAATTGATAGATTTTCAATATTGAGTAAAGGCCTAGGCATCTTCATCTCCTTTTGGGTCAAATACTTGACGCACACGATCAGCAAACAGATTGGCACTAAGCACTAAAACAAACATAAAGATAAAGCTAGAAGCCAATGGCCACCAAACCACTGGATCGGTAGAGAGTTCTAAACGTGCAGCATTAATCATATTGCCCCAACTCATGGTAGTGGCATCGACACCCACACCAACGTATGACAACACTGCTTCAATTAACACTAAGCCTGAGAAATCAAGCACAATGGAGATGAGCACCAAATGCATGACATTAGGCATTAGGTGATTAAACAAAATTTTAATATTACTGACGCCAAATACTTTGGCAGCTTGGACAAATTCTAGCTCTGAGAGTTTGAGGGTTTCGGCGCGAATTAAGCGACACAAACCGGTCCACGAAGTGAGTGCGAGTATCACACAAAGTAGTAATAATTTGAGATCTGAACGCTCTAAAGCAGAAGCATAATCAGAAGCGTGTTCGTCCATATACACTTGTAATATTAACACCAAGGCGGCAATGAGCAAAATACCTGGAATGGCATTAATAGTGGTGTAAATGTACTGAATTACATCGTCAGTTTTACCTTTGAAATAGCCTGCCATTAGCCCTAAAATAATGGCAGGTGGTAGGGCTAAAAGCGTTGTCAATAAGCCAAATACCATACCTGTGCGAATGCTTTTAACGGCTTTGTAAAAGACATCAATACCGGCTTTATCCGTACCTAAGATATGATAATTTGGCATGAGTAATACCACCCAAGTGCAGAAAAACAGCAACACAAAAACAGTGGCTAAAGCGGGTCGATTGTCTTTAGTATTAATGGTGGTGAATTTTGCTAAAAATAGAATAAAGGCAATAAAAATAGCGAGCGCATAAAATAGTGCATTGGTGCTAAGGCCTAATAGATTTTTGGTGTTATCACTGGCATTGGTGATATCTGCTGAAACTAGGTTTAGGTGTACGCGTCCACGAAGACCGTTGTCTAAATATTCTTTTGAAAATTGTTCAAAATTCAGCGGTGTGGAGTAGGTTTTTTCTTCAGCTTCTAAGGCGGGTAATAGCGCCCTATCCAATACACTGTAAGTCGTGGTATTGTTATCCAGTCTAAAATGAATGGAGTCTGACAGGCCGATTAAAATATAAAAGGCAAAGACAATAAAAGCAGACAACGCCAAAGGCTGGGCAAAGATTTTTTGCCATTTTTGTAATAACAACTCGTTGCCGCGTATTTTCACTACGGCAACCATGCTTATGGCGAATAACACCCAAAGCAAGAAGTCGGTCCATAGCCAGACAAAGGTCATTTGAACTTCACCCTCGGATCAACCCAAGTGTAGGAGATATCCGTTAACAGTAGGCCGATAATATAAAGGATTGAACCTAAAAATACCATGGCACGAACAATGGCAAAATCTTGTGAATTAATCGCATCGATGGTGTAACTACCTAAACCCGGGATAGAGAAGAAACTCTCCATGATTAAGCTACCCATAAATAACGATGGAATGATGACAACCACACCGGTTAGAATTGGAATCATGGCATTTTTTAGCACGTGTTTAAATAGTACTTGTTGCTCGCTAAGGCCTTTGGCACGAGCCGTATTAACATACGGCTTGTTAATTTCCTCTAAGAAGATTGAGCGATACCATCTAACCCCTGAGCCGAGCCCGGCGACCACACCAATCAATACTGGCAGTAGTACAAAACGCCAAGATTCTAAACCATCTTGATAACCAGAAACGGGAAACCAATGCCATAGGCCAGCGACAATTTTTTGACCGATAATGATGTAAAAAAGCCCTGATATCGACATCAGTGCCACGGTAAAAATTAGGCTCATTCGCTCTAATTTGGTACCGAGCAACATCACCATCCACATGGCAAATACGATGTTGGTAATTAGTGCAATAATAAAGGATGGAATGGCCAAGGCTAATGATGGCCACATACGCTGAGAAATATCCTTATTGATGTTTCTACCTGAGTCTGAATGGCCAAAATCAAGCTGAAACAAAGGAATGGATTTTTGGTAAAAAATGGTGTCTGTCAGTATTGCCGAACCCGATTGATCAGTATTAACAAACAAGGGTTTGTTATAGCCTTTTTCTTCTTTCCAGGTGTGAATGTCAGCTTGCGTGACATGCTTGGCGCCTAGCTGTATACGCGCCATATCGTCGGGCGTATTAACCATAAAAAACAACAGAAACGTAATAAGGTTAACCCCTAATAAAATAGGAATACTGTATAACGCACGTCTGAGTATGTAGGTCCACATTTAGGTTAAGAATATCTCCAAAAACTTTGATAAATTTTACAAATTGTTTTAAAGTATTTTAGCAACAAAAAAGCCGGCATAAAGCCGGCTTTTTTGATATTAAACGATTTGTTTGTTTGGGTTATTTAGCGCCAGTATCTGCTGCTATAGGGATGACTTTGTTATAACCGTAGTTGCTCCATGGAGCGTTTTTAAAAGCGTTGTTATTCCAAGGGCCAGTTTGACCTCTCCAAGGACCATTATTGAAATTAGAATTATTCCATGGGCTGTTATTAAAGCCTTTGTTACCCCAAGGACTGTTATTACTAAAGCCTCTATTGCCCCACGGATTGTTATTATTCCAACCGTTATTACCCCAAGGGCCACTGTTATTAGAATCAAACTCATCCATCATGTCGTCCATTTCTTCACTGAACCAATCTGGTGTAAACATTGAGTATGGGTTGTTACCAAATATACCGTTGTTATTGTTAGAACCGCCCCATGGACCGTTGTTAAAACTGTTGTTACCCCAAGGACTATTGTTACCACCCCAACCTGCTGTTGCATTTAACGCTAAGGTTAATAGTGAAATTGTCATAATTTTTTTCATCTCGCTCTCCTCTATATATTTAAAAAATGAAAGGTCATTATAGACCAATAATTTTCATCAGACGAAAAAAAACCAGCAACAAGTGCTGGTTTTTTCTTGCAAAAATAAATTAAATTATTTTGCTGGAGCAGTAGGTGCAGGTGCAGCCGGTGCAGTTCTGTTCCATGGCGTGTTGTTATTCCAAGGACCGTTGCTGTACGGGTTGTAACCATAACCATTGTTATTACTGTTACTGTTGATTTCATCGTCGATTTCATCAACCATGTTGCTCATTTCTTCCATGTACCAACGTGGATCCCAGTAGTCGTATGGGTTGTAACCAAACATACCGTTATCAGATTGGTAACCACTGTTGTTACCATAACCGTTATTCCACGGTGTGCTGTTGTTATTCCAAAAAGCGTTAGCACCTAGTGCTGCTACCATTGCAAAAATTGCGATTATCTTTTTCATTGTCATATCTCCATAAATTATATAAAAGGAAAGCATATTATAACATAGTAATATTATAAGTCAATACTATTGTTTAAAATTGGTCGATAGTTAAAATCCGCTCGGATATGGACTAGATGGTTGATTGAACTGATAGTTACTCGGATAAGGGCTTGGTAAGTCATAGCCACCCGTTCTTGGCATGTTATCTGGATTAGAGAATGATTGCGCTGCAGGCGTCATAAACATTGGTGTTGGGTGTGGCATGCGATTGCTGTCTGCTTGGTAAGCTTGATCAGGGGTTGGCATCTGACCCATGTCAAAGCGTGAAGCGTTAATATTGTAAGGGCGATTGTTATAAGGGTAGCCATAACCTTGATTACGCTTATTACCGAACATGTTATTGTCGGTGACTTTTTCCATCCAAAACATTGGTGTCCAAACCGGCCAATTGTTATCGTCATAGCCTGAATCATAACTGTTAAAGTCTAAAAATGCATTGGCATTAAAACTAACTAAAAATAAAGACGCCACAAACAATTTTTTCATCAAAACCCCCTATTAAATTAGACTTAATTATAATACCAAACATGTCGACAGAACAGATATTACAATCTCTTTTAGAAAAGCGAATTTTAGTGCTTGATGGTGCCATGGGTACCATGATCCAAAAGCACAAGCTTAGCGAAGAAGATTATCGCGGTGAACGCTTTAAAGATTGGCACATCTTAGTGCAAGGTAATAACGACCTTTTATCACTCACACAGCCTCAAATTATTCAAGATATTCACAAATCCTACCTTGAGGTGGGTGCCGATATTGTTGAGACCAATACTTTTAACGCCACCAAAACTTCCATGTCTGATTATAAGATGGAAGAATTCGCCTATGAAATTAACGTGGAGAGCGCCCGATTAGCACGTGAAGCCTGTGATGAGTTTTCTACCAAAGACAAACCACGCTTTGTTGCCGGTGTCATTGGCCCAACTTCTCGTACTTGTTCGCTCTCACCGGATGTGAATGATCCTGGTTTTAGAAACGTTAGCTTTGATGAGTTGGTTGGTGTATATATGGAATCAACTCGTGGCCTGATTGAAGGTGGCTCGGACATCATCTTAATTGAAACTATTTTTGACACGCTAAATGCTAAAGCGGCTATTTTTGCCGTACAACAAGTGTTTGAAGATGATGACGTTGAGCTGCCGATTATGATCTCAGGCACCATTACTGATGCTTCTGGTCGTACCCTATCTGGGCAAATGACCGAGGCTTTTTATAATTCACTACGTCATGCTAATCCTATTTCTATTGGCCTTAACTGTGCCTTAGGCCCTGATTTATTGCGCCAATACGTGGCTGAGATGTCGCGTGTTTCTAACACTTACACCTCTGCACATCCGAATGCTGGCCTGCCAAATGAGTTTGGTGAGTATGACTTGGGTGCTATTACCATGAGTGAGCAAGTCGGCGAATGGGCCGAGTCTGGCTTGGTTAATATTTTGGGTGGTTGTTGTGGTTCTACCCCTGACCATATCAAAGCCATTGCTGATGCGATTGATGGGCTGCCACCTAGAAAAATCCCGAACATTAAACCTGAGTGTCGATTATCTGGCCTGGAAGCTTTTAATATTGGTGATGAATCCTTGTTTATCAATGTGGGTGAGCGCGCTAACGTTACCGGCTCTGCCAAGTTCAAGCGCTTAATTCTCAATGAAGAATATGAAGAAGCGCTCGATATTTGCCGTACACAAGTAGAAGATGGTGCACAAGTAGTGGACATCAACATGGATGAAGGCATGTTGGATGGTAAGGCGGCCATGGTTCGATTTATGAATCTGATTGCTTCTGAGCCGGATATCTCTAGAGTGCCACTGATGGTGGACTCATCCAAATGGGAGATCATTGAAGCCGGCTTAAAATGTACGCAAGGTAAGGCGATTGTTAACTCAATTTCACTTAAAGAAGGTAAAGATAACTTTGTTAAATATGCCAATTTATGTAAGCGCTATGGTGCAGCGATTATCGTCATGGCCTTTGATGAAGTTGGCCAAGCCGACACACAACAACGCAAAATTGAAATCTGTACCGAAGCTTATGACATATTGGTAAATGAGGTTGGCTTTCCACCAGAAGACATTATTTTTGATCCGAATATTTTTGCGGTAGCCACCGGTATTGAAGAACACAATAACTACGGCGTAGACTTTATCGAAGCCACCCGTGAGATTACCAAAAACCTACCGTATGCCAAAATATCAGGTGGTGTGTCTAACGTATCGTTCTCCTTTAGAGGTAACAACCCCGTACGTGAGGCAATTCACTCAGTGTTTTTATACCACGCCGTAAAAGCTGGTATGACCATGGGTATTGTTAATGCAGGCCAGTTAGTGGTTTATGACGACATTGATCCAGAACTTAAAAAAGCGGTAGAAGATGTTGTGCTTAATAGCGACGCAGAAGCAGGTGAGCGTTTAGTTGATATTGCGGGTAAATTTTCTGGCACGGGTGAAATCCAAGAAAACAAAAGAGATCTAGAGTGGCGCACTTGGTCAGTTGAAAAACGTTTAGAACATTCTTTGGTTAAAGGTATTACCGAGTTTATTGACGAAGATACAAAAGAAGCGCTGGAAAAGTTAGGTCGCCCTATTTTGGTGATTGAAGGCCCACTGATGGATGGTATGAACGTGGTGGGTGATCTGTTTGGCGATGGAAGAATGTTCTTACCACAAGTAGTAAAATCTGCCCGGGTGATGAAAAAATCCGTGGCTTGGTTGGATCCTTATTTAGAAGAGGAAAAAGAAGGTTGTGGTGTTAGGACCCAAGGCAAGATCCTTATGGCTACCGTTAAAGGTGATGTGCACGATATTGGCAAGAATATTGTTGGTGTGGTTTTATCTTGTAACAACTATGAGATTATTGATTTGGGTGTAATGGTGCCGGCTGAAACCATCCTTGAAACCGCCATTAAAGAAAATGTGGATATTATTGGCTTGTCTGGCTTAATCACCCCATCACTCGATGAAATGGTATTTGTAGCCAAAGAAATGACGCGCCGAGGTTTTGAACTACCCTTATTGATTGGTGGTGCTACCACTTCAAAAGCACACACAGCAGTTAAGATTGAGCCTGGATATGACAAGGGTGTGTTTTACGTTAAAGATGCTTCTAAAGCTGTTGGTGTTGCTACCTCACTGTTATCAGACAAACTAAAACCAGCCCTAGTGCAAAGCACCAAAGAAGAGTACGAAGAAGTACGAGTACGACGTGCCAAAAAAGGCAAGACCAAACTTATTAGCCTTGAAGCTGCCAGAAAGAACAAACCCAAACTCAAGTTTGATCAAATCACCACGCCAAACAAATTGGGTGTTCATGTGTTTGAAGATTATGATCTGAATGAAATTTTTGAATTTATTGACTGGGTGCCCTTCTTCCGTACTTGGGAGCTTGCTGGAAAATTTCCTGATATTTTGACTGATAAAGTTGTGGGTGAATCTGCGTCGGCACTGTTTAAAGATGCAAAAGCCATGTTTAAGAAAGTCATGGATGAAAAGTTACTCCAAGCCAATGCGGTGGTTGGTATCTTCCCAGCCAATAGTGTGAATGAAGACATTGAGCTCACTGATAAGAATGGCAAAGTATTAATGACACTCAACCAACTGCGTCAACAACTGGATAAAAAAGGCAACACGTCTAACTTCTGTTTGAGTGATTTTATCGCCCCTAAAGATGGTGGTGTGCAAGATTATATGGGTGCATTTGCAGTTACTGCTGGTATTAACATTGACCCATTAGTAGCGGCTTATGAAGCCGACCACGATGACTACAACTCCATTATGATTAAAGCTGTGGCTGATCGTTTTGCTGAGGCTTTTGCTGAGATGATGCATTATAAGTTCCGTACTGAGCTATGGGGCTATAGTGATGAAGACTTTAATAACGACGAATTCATTCAGGAAAAATACCGTGGTATTCGTCCTGCACCTGGCTACCCTGCTTGCCCTGAACACAGTGAAAAAGAAAAAATATGGGCGCTACTTGATGTAGAAAAAAACACCGGCATGACACTGACTAGCTCATACGCCATGTTGCCAACAGCCAGTGTTAGTGGTTGGTATTTTGCGCATCCTGAATCGCGTTATTTTGGTGTGGCAAAGATTAATCAACAGCAAGTTGAAGATTACGCTAAACGCAAAGGTGTTTCTGTTGAAGATGCAGAAAGGCTGCTGTCGCCTAATCTAGATTAGATTTCTAGCGCAAATACTATTTCTAAAATTAGATTGAGTGAATGCATTCAATTAACCGCTCGACTTGACGAGTGCAACAACCATTACCACCAGTAGCATAGGTTCGATTTCTTACTTCTTCTACAGTTATGGCGCCATTGGCAATGGCATTAATAACGTCAATTTTTATCACTTCATTACAAACACATAGATTTTTATCTATATTTCGTTTAAGAATATCTGGTAGTTTTTCTAATGGATTTTTAACAAGGATAGGTTTCATGAAAAATATTTAGCACGCTAAATGTTTAACCTAGGCATTAACCTCAATACTGCGAAGCTCTTTAGCCAGCTGGTCAAGTGATGAGTTGATTAACTTATATGCACCTTCAGCACCATATAGCTTGGCAATCTCAAGTGCTTCATTGATAACAACCTTGTATGGCACTTCAATGCTATTTTGAAGTTCATACGTACCCAAGTAAAGCACCGCGTGCTCAACCGAACCCAGCTCGTCAGTTTCTCTAGAGATGGTGGGTGCAATGAGATCGTCTAATTCAGTTCTATTTCTTAAGATATTAAGGAACAGGTTGGAAAAAAATGCTTTGGAAATCTTACCTTCTTTTTGATTAAGGAATTGCTGTTCAATTTGCAACACCTCGCCACCTGATACTAGGTATTGGTATAAAGCTTGGACGACACGCTCGCGTGAACGTTGTTTTGGGGTTTTAAAAGCCATAATCTAAAACGCTTGGCTATCAGCCTGATTCATCAGATAAAGCATTTCAATCATCGCCATAGTCGCCTCTTCGCCTTTGTTGCCTTTGTAGCCACCTGCACGACCAATGGTTTGCTCCATGTTGGAAGTGGTTAGTACGCCAAAAGCGGTAGGAATTTCATACTGGTAAGAGACATCAGCCACACCGCGGGCACATTCGTTACAAACAAAATCAAAGTGTGGGGTTTCGCCATTAATCACCGCACCTAAGGTAACAATGCCATCGTATAGATTTTCACCGGCTGATTTTTGCCCGGCTAAACGTTTAGCCAATAGTGGAATCTCAAATGCACCTGGTGCATAAAACACGTTAACGTTGTTTTTATTAATGCCGTATTTTGCTAAAGTTTCATGCGCTGCCGCTAATAGTTTATCACCAATATCTTGATAAAAATAGCCGACAATAATAGCCACTTTAGCATTCGCTAAAAAATCTTGATTGGCATCGCGATCAAATTTAAATTCCATCATTTTCCTTATTTTTGGGTGTCAACGTATTCAACCACTTCCAAGCCAAAACCTTTGAGGCCATGTAGCTTTCTAGGGCTGCCTAGGATTTTCATTTTCTTCACACCAAGATCTGACAAAATTTGCGCACCAACACCGTAAGTTTTAATATCATCACCGCCCGCATCTCTAACGGTAGAATCAATATTTTGCAGGATGGATTTGTCAGTTTGTTTTCTTAATAACAAGAACACGCCAACATCTGATTTGGCAATATGCTTTAATGCCGAATCCACATTAAAACCAATTGAACTCTCTTGCAACACATCTCTAAACGTATCTTCCATATGCACACGCACACAAGTAGTACTGTCATTGGTAATGTCACCCTTAACCAGTGCTAGGTGTGTTTCATTATGAATACTGTCAAGGAATGAAACCAATCTAAAAGTTGCATGCTCGGTTTTGAATTCACGTTCATTAATGCGCTCAATGGTTTTTTCATTTTCAACACGGTAAGAGATTAAATCTTCAATTGTGCCCCATCTAATATCGTGCTTTTTGGCAAAAACTTCTAAATCATCACGGCGTGCCATGGTGCCATCTTCATTAAGGATTTCAACAATGACTGAGGCTGGCTCGTAACCTGCTAGACGTGCGAGATCACAACCCGCTTCAGTATGCCCAGCACGAATCAGTACACCACCAGGTTGTGCCATTAAAGGAAAAATATGGCCCGGCTGTACAATATCAGCAGGTGTTGCGTCTTTTGCCACTGCATCCAAAACTGTCTTAGCTCTGTCTGCAGCTGAAATACCCGTGGTCACACCTTCTACGGCTTCGATAGAAACCGTAAAGTTAGTACCATTAGCATCGTTATTTTGCGCCACCATGAGTGGTAAGTTGAGTTGTTTGCAACGCTCTTGAGTGAGGGTTAAGCAAATCAAGCCACGACCATAAGTTGCCATGAAATTAATGTCTTCTTTGGTACAAGTAGCCGCAGGAATAATCAAATCGCCTTCGTTCTCACGATCTTCATCATCCATCAAGATGATCATCTTGCCTTGTTTGTAGTCTTCTAAGATTTCTTCAATCGTTGCTTTCATTATGATTTGTTATTGTTTAATAATTGTTCAAGGTGTCTGGCAATTAAATCAACTTCAAGGTTGACTTGGTTGCCTATATTAAGCAACCCTAGTGTTGTTGCTGTTAATGTATGTGGCACAATGTTGACATCAAATACGTTAGTATCAATACTGTTAACCGTTAAGCTCACACCATTAATGGTGATTGAGCCTTTTCTAGCAATGTATTTTACCAAATTCTGTGGGGCACTTATTTTAAAACGCGTTGACTCACCCTGGATAGTTCTATCTACTACCTCACCCTGTCCATCAACATGACCACTCACTAGATGACCATCAATACCTTGATTGAGTCTCAAAGCCTTTTCAAGATTAATATCATCACCCACAGATAAATCGCCAAAAATAGAGCAATCTAGCGTTTCTTGAGAGAGATCTGCTTTAAAACTGTTGTCGCTAATTTCAATCGCCGTTAAGCACACACCATTCACAGCAATACTATCACCAATCGCAACATTGGAAAAATCCAGCTCGCTTGAGGCAAAACTCAACACCGCACCTTTGTCGTGCATGTCTTTAGTTTTGATTTGACCAATGGCTTGAATAATGCCTGTGAACATATAAATTTAACTATATTAAAGTTTGCTAATTTTACGCTAATTGTCGAGTTTGACCAACTCTTTGTTTTCAAAGCAATAACAAAAGCTAGCCCCTAACAATACGATTATCCATGCTAAGTAAACCCATAACATAACCAACAACAATATCGATAAAGTGCCGTAAATCAACTCGTATACGGGAAAATATTGAATATAAGCAAACATAGCATACTTAATAACTTCTAAACCTATTGCCGCAATTACACCGGCTTTAAGCGCATTACTAAAACGCACGCTTTCTAACGGAACGGCATAATACAAAATTGCAAAACCTAGGCTAGACAAGACAAATGGCGCCATGAATGGCGCATAACCCGCCATTGGTAGTTGATTAAAAAGCTCTAAGGCCATCACATAAGAACTAAAGAATAACGAGGCACCAACAAAAATTGGCCCTAAAAATAAGACGAATAAATAAGAAATTAAACCCTGCATCCAGTGACGATGATGGTGATCATGCCACATTAAATTAACACGTTTATCTACTTCATACAAAAGCAACATTACCGCAAACACTAAAAAACCAGAGGTTAATCCTTTAAGTGACTGTGCTTGCAGGATGAATTGTTGAATATAGTCTTTAGCTGCATCGTAGTTTTGCGGTAACAACTGTGTGAACAAAAATTGTTCTAGGTGTTGTTGTAGATCAGCAAAATAAGGGGAAAGAGAGAAAACACTTAAGCCTAATGCCAAGCCAGGCACAATGGCAAACAAAGTATCGAATGACAGTATTGCAGCGGAATCAAAGCCTTGACGCTTAACAAACCTTTTCAATACTGCTGTAATCATCTTATCCTTGTGATTTTAAGTAGTCCTCATAATTGCCAGAATAGTAATGCATGCCATCCTCTTTAAGCTCTACCACTTTAGTAGATAACGATGACACAAACTCTCTATCATGACTGACAAAGATAAGTGTACCCTCATAATTATCCAGTGCAAGGTTAAGTGCCTCGATTGACTCCATATCCAAGTGGTTAGTTGGCTCATCCATCACCAATACATTTGGTTTTTGTAACATCAACTTGCCAAATAACATTCTGCCTTTCTCACCACCAGACAGTGATTTAACACTCTTGATGATGTCATTCTTTCCAAATAACATCTTGCCAAGAACGCCACGCATGGCTTGAATATCATCTTTTTCACTCTTGAATTGGCTCATCCAATCTAATACGGTCATGTCTTCTTCAAAATCGGCAGTGTGATCCTGTGCATAATAACCAATATTAATATTTTCACTCCACTTGACCTTACCCTTATCAGTTTCAAGTTCGCCAACTAAGGTGCGCAATAAAGTCGTTTTACCAATACCATTTTGACCAATAATAGCCACACGCTCACCAACTTCAAATAAGAAGCCGATGTCTTTTAAGACCTCAACACCATCGAAACTTTTTGCCAATCCTTCCACTTCTAATACATTTCTATGGAGTTTGTTTTCTTGATTAAAGTAAATGTACGGACTCACTCTTGACGAAGGCTTAATATCATCAAGTTCAATTTTTTCAAGTTGCTTTTGACGTGATGTTGCTTGCTTAGCTTTAGAAGCATTTGAAGAAAAGCGAGAGACAAAATGCTTAAGCTCTTTAATCTTAGCTTCTTTCTTAGCATTGTCCGTTTGCATTTTTTCTTGAATGGCGGTTGCAGCAATCATAAATTGATCGTAATTACCCGGGAAAGTATTCAATGCACCGTAATCCAAATCAGACATGTGGGTACACACTCCGTTTAAGAAATGTCTATCGTGAGAAATGATCACCATCGTAGCTTTACGATCATTTAAGACATCAACCAACCAACTAATAGAATTGATATCCAAGTTGTTGGTTGGCTCATCTAATAATAAGATTTCAGGATCAGAAAATAGCGCCTGCGCAAGTAAAATCCGTAGCTTCCAACCAGGGGCAATCTCACTCATTAAGCCGTAATGTTGCTCCTCAGGAATATCCAACCCAAGTAACAACTCACTGGCAGAAGATTCAGCCATATAGCCATCCATCTCGGCAAATTCCATTTCCAATTCCCCAACCTTAATGCCGTCTTCGTCACTCATTTCTGGCAAAGCGTAAATACGGTCTCTTTCTTTTTTTACTTTCCAAAGTTTTTCGTGACCCATGATCACTGTATCAACAACACGGAATTCCTCATAAGCAAATTGATCCTGGCGCAAAACACCCAATCGCTCACCATCACTAATACTTACCGTACCATTAGAAGGTGTTAACTCACCCGTTAAGATTTTCATGAAAGTTGATTTTCCACAACCGTTTGCGCCAATTAAGCCATAGCGATTACCACCTTGGAATTTGATAGAAATGTTTTCAAATAAAGGTTTTTCACCAAATTGCATGGTGATATTGGCAGTAGAAATCATAATAGCTGGGCAAATTTACAAAAAGCAACATTATCCCCTAATCACGATAAAAGCTCAACTATTAGCCATTGCTTTTAGGGTATAAAATATAAGCTCTTTATCTATTCACATTACAACCTTGATATTTAATAAAACTGGCCAATCTCCTGATACAAAACTACTCGTCACTATTGTGGTTTTAATTATCTTCGGCTGGATACTGTCCTTTTCTGCCTCACTTGCACACTTTGATAGTTATTCCTATGTTCGTAAACAAGGGTTTTATATTGTGCTTGGCCTTATTGTAGGTTTTTTTGTTTTAAAAACACCTTTGTCTTTTTTCAAACTGCATTCGAGAAAATTGTTTATTTTTAGTTTGATTTTATTGGGCATTGTTTTATTGCCTGATCCAATCGGTTTTTCAGCTAACGGTGCAAGACGCTGGATTAACTTTGTTGTCTTTAAATTTCAGCCTTCTGAAATGATGAAATTAGCCATGATTTTATTTATGGCTGGTTTTTTAATCCGTCAAGAAAAAGAAGTAACTGGCTCTTTAACCGGTATAGGAAAAACCTTACTTATTGTTGCCTCATCTGGCTTGTTAACAATGCTGGAAACTGATTTAGGCGCCACCATCATCATTACGATTACCGCACTTAGTATGTTGTTTATTGCCGGATCTTACATTAAAGAATTACTCATGGCAGGTGCTGGAATACTTGGAGGGCTTGCTTTATATGTTTTTTACGACCCTACTAGATTAGATAGATGGTTGTCGTTTTGGATGAACGATCTATGGGGCAAGGATGGTGTGCACCAAACTCAACAAGCCTTGATTGGTATTGGCAGAGGAGATTGGACGGGCACCGGGTTAGGTGCTGGTATTCAAAAATACACCAAATTACCTGAGTCTCATACTGATATGATTTTTGCAATTATTGGTGAAGAGCTCGGCATTATTGGCATGTTATTTGTTTTATTTAGTTTTGCCTACATTATTAACAAAGGCTTTAGTATCGCCAAAGAGGCACTTAAACACGGTAGAAAATACAGCTCTTATGTGGCGTTTGGCATATGCACTTGGTTCTCAATGCAAGTCGGCGTCAATATTGCGATGAATCTTGGTCTGATACCAATCAAAGGTTTTACATTGCCACTGATCAGTTATGGCGGTAGTAGTATGATTTTTTCTATTATTGCCTTAGCAATCATTCTTAGAATCGACATGGAAAACAGAGCGCCTTATAGCAAACAAAGAGATTATGTCTAAACAAAAAAAGACAATTTTAATTATGGCTGGTGGCACCGGCGGGCATATATTTCCAGCCTTAGCCATCTCAAAAGTGCTCAAGCAGCGCTCGGCTAATATCGAGTGGTTAGGATCAAAACGCGGCATGGAAAATACATTAGTGCCTAAGCACAATATTCCATTACACACAGTCAGTGCCGTGGGTTTGCGCGGTAAAAATAGGTTGGCACTAATCAAAGCGCCCTTCTTATTAAGTCTTGCCTTTATCCAGACAGTACGTGTATTTGCTAAGGTAAACCCCAGTGTTGTACTTGGTATGGGTGGCTTTGCTTCAGGTATTGGTGGCTTAGTGGCTTGGCTGTTACGTGTGCCACTAGTCATTCACGAACAAAACTCAATTCCCGGCACCACTAACAAACTTTTATCAAAGATTGCCACACAAACTTTTCAAGCATTTGACGATAGTTTTGATCGCTCAACTGAGGTTTTTACTTCTGGCAACCCGGTATTGTTTAAGCCTAAAAAGAAAAGTGCTAACAATAAAAAACTCAACTTATTAATTGTTGGTGGCAGTCTAGGTGCCAAGCCTATTAATGATATCGTTACTAGACTCAATATTGATATCAACATTTGGCATCAAACTGGTAAACAGCACCTAGATAGTGTTAAAGCTCAATATAACAATAAAAATGTAAAAATAGAGGCGTTTATTGATGATATGGCAAAAGCTTACGCTTGGGCAGATATTGTACTTTGTCGCGCAGGCGCGATGACAATTTCAGAGTTGATGCTTTCAGCCACGCCCAGTATTTTGATTCCACTGCCACATGCAATTGATAACCATCAATTTTACAATGCCAAAATCCTTTCTAGTCATAACGCTGGCATTTTGATTGAGCAAAAAGATTTAAGCCTTAAACTGCTTGAAAAAACATTGTTAGATATTGATGATACGCAGATTCAACAAATGTCTGACTATGCAAAACAGCTGGCTAAACCTGAAGCAGCAAAGATGATTAGTGACTACTTGCTTGAGATTGGTTAATACCTAATCTGCTAAATAACGCTTGATCAGTATTGGTGTCAGGATTATCCGTCGTTAACAACTGCTCACCATAAAAAATAGAGTTAGCCCCTGCAAAGAAACACATGGCTTGCATCGCCTCACCCATTTCAGTGCGACCAGCTGACAAACGCACCACCGATTTTGGCATCATGATGCGTGCTACGGCAATGGTACGCACAAACTCACTCTCAGTTGGTGGTGCTACTTTTTCAAATGGCGTACCTGGGATTGGCACCAAAAGATTGAGTGGTACACTGTCAGGGTGTGCTTCTAAATTAGATAAAGATCTGAGCATAGAAGCACGATCAGTCTGCCCTTCTCCTAAGCCCAAGATACCGCCACTACAGACATGAATGTCAGCATTTTGTACAGATTCAAGCGTGTCTAAACGATCTTGAAACGTACGTGTGGTAATCACATTGGCATAATTTTCTTCTGAAGTATCGAGATTGTGGTTGTAATAATCCAAACCTGCTTCTTTTAAAGTAAAGGCCTGTTCTTGCGTTAGCATGCCTAGCGTCACACAAGTTTCCATACCCATGGCTTTAACACCTTGAATCATAGGAATAACTTTATCCAAGCTTTTATCAGTAGGATTACGCCAAGCAGCGCCCATACAAAAACGCGTTGCGCCCTTGTCTTTTGCTGATTGTGCCTGCTCTAATACTAAATCAATCTCCATGAGTTTTTCACGCTCAAGACCAGTGTCGTATTTAGAACTCTGCGAACAATAAGAACAATCCTCTGGGCAGGCACCGGTTTTAATATTAAGCAAAGAGCTTACTTGTACATAATTTGGATCAAAATTATCTCTATGAATTGTATGTGCTTTAAAAAGCAAATCATTAAATGGCATGGCGAATAAAGCCTCAACCTCTGCTAATGTCCAATCATTTCTAAGTTGTGTCATAATCACTAATATAATATTTTGATAGTTATTTTACGCCTCAGATAACAAAAAAGGCCGTGCAATTGCACGGCCTTTTTCTATGAATTGAAATTAAATATTACAAGCTGTAATACATTTCATATTCAACTGGATGAGTTGCACAACGAAGCTTAGTCACCTCTTCCATTTTAAGATCAATGTATGAATCAATCATATCATTTGTAAACACACCGCCTGCAGTCAAGAAGTCACGATCTGCATCTAGAGCCTCTAACGCTTGATCAAGTGAAGATGCTACTGTAGGGATCTTTGCCTTGTCAGCTTCAGACAATTCATATAAATCTTCTGTCGCAGGTTTGCCTGGATCGATCTTGTTCTTAATACCATCAAGGCCGGCCATTAACATTGCAGAAAACGCTAAGTAAGGGTTTGCTGTTGGATCTGGGAAACGTACTTCAACACGCGTGCCTTTAGGGTTTGCAACAAAAGGAATACGAATCGCAGCTGAACGGTTTTTAGCAGAGTATTGTAAAATCTCTGGTGCTTCAAAACCTGGTACTAAACGCTTGTATGAGTTAGTTGATGCATTACAGAATGCATTTAACGCTCTAGCGTGCTTAATAATACCACCGACGTAATGTAGTGCCATTTCACTTAAGTTGCCGTAAGCACCTTCTTCATAGAACAAGTTGACGCCGTCTTTAGCCATAGACTGGTGAACATGCATACCGTTACCGTTGTCACCAACGATAGGCTTAGGCATAAATGTTGCTGTCTTGCCGTATACGTGTGCTACATTTTGAACACAGTACTTTAAAATTTGAGTTTCGTCTGCTTTTTTAACTAACGTGTTAAACAATGCACCGATTTCATTTTGACCTGCTGTACCCACTTCGTGGTGATGTACTTCAGTGGTCACACCCATGCTTTCGATTGCTAAACACATTTCAGCACGTAAATCCATCATTGAGTCAACGGGTGGCACTGGGAAGTAACCGCCTTTAACGCCTGGACGGTGACCGGTGTTACCACCGTCAAAGTCACTACCACTTTCCCAAGCAGCTTCCTCAGAATGTACTGAGTAACTACATGCGCCCATCGTATTGTCAAACTTAACCGAGTCAAATACAAAAAATTCTGGCTCGTTACCGAAATAAGCAACATCAGCAACACCTGAATCTTGCATGTACTTTTCAGCACGCTTTGCAATTGAACGTGGATCTTTTTCATAGCCTTTCATATCTTCTGGCTCGATAATATCACAACGAACAATTAGTGTAGACTCTTGAGTGAATGGGTCCATAACGCACGCATCTAAGTCTGGCTGTAGAATCATATCTGATTCATTAATATCTTTCCAACCAGCGATTGAAGAGCCGTCAAACATTTGACCTTCTTCAAATTTATCAGCATCAACTTGGTGAGCCGGAACACTAACGTGTTGCTCTTTACCTTTAGTATCAGTAAAACGGAAATCAACGAATGTAACTTCGTTGTCCTTCATCATCTTTATTACATCTTTAGCAGACATATTTTCTCCTATTTTTAACTATTTAATTTGCTGACAGTCGTTGTCAAACAGAGCGCGCCATTGCGATCAAAATTCTTGTTTGGTTTTATTGTTATGTTAATTGTTATATTATGAAAAACTGTTATTTACAATAAAAACAGCGACTTATTCTACCCTATTTTCTCTACAAGTAAAATAATCTCATCAGTTTTTTCATGAATTTCAACGACTTTATGGCCATGCACTTTACACCAAGCGGGTATATCATGCAGTACGCCCGGATCCGTAGCAATCATCTCAATTAAATCGCCTTTATCAATGGTGTTAATCATTTCGCCCAAACGTATTACTGGCATCGGACAAAGTAGGCGTTTAGCGTCAATAGTGTGCTTCATATAAGTTATTCAATCCCTAGCCAATCTTGAGGCTTGATATAGTACTCGTATAATTTTTCTTCCTCACTACCTGTTTCTGGCTTGTATTGATATTCCCAGCGCACAAGCGGTGGCAACGACATGAGAATCGATTCCGTACGGCCACCGGTTTGCAAGCCAAATAACGTGCCACGATCATAAACCAAATTAAACTCGACATAACGACCACGACGGTACAGTTGGAATTGTCTTTCATGATCGGTAAATGGTGTGTCTTTACGACGCTCAACAATTGGTCGATAAGCTTTAATATAACTATTACCCACACTTTGCATAAAAGCAAAACATTCATCAAACCCACCTTGGTTAAGATCGTCAAAAAACAAGCCGCCAATACCACGCTGTTCATCACGATGCTTCATGTAAAAATAATCATCACACCATTTTTTATATTTTGGATACACCTCGACACCAAATGGATCACAAGCATCTTTAGCAGTTTGATGCCATAAAATCGCATCTTCATCAAAACCGTAATAAGGGGTGAGATCAAAGCCGCCACCAAACCACCAAATCGGATCTTCACCTTCTTTTTCTGCAATAAAAAATCTGACATTGGCATGTGAAGTTGGCGCATATGGATTGTGCGGGTGAATCACCAATGAGACACCTAAAGCACTAAAGCTACGCCCTGCTAACTCTGGGCGTAATGCTGTCGCTGAAGCCGGCATGTTGTCGCCATGGACGATAGAAAAGTTAACGCCTGCTTGTTCAAACACAGCGCCGTCAGTCAGTACACGGGTAAGCCCGCCACCAGCACCGTTCTCTTTTTCCCAGTTGTCTTTGATAAAACTGGCTTTGCCATCTACTTGCTCTAATTGGTCGCAAATATCTTGTTGCAAACCTAATAAATAAGCCTTAACTTGGTCGATCATCTGAGTTGCTCTCCAGTGTTTAAATTAATTATTCTTGATGGTGGGTTATTATAGTTTCGTGGTGCGATGATAAAATCTAATTCTTGCTTAAAAAATACATTCAACTGCAACACGCTAGTTGCGCTATTTTTACCGCTAATATTGGCACTGGTAGAAACCAAAGCGCTGTTGCTTGCTTGACATAGTTTTGTAATCAAAGGGTCGTTAGTCAGCCTAAGGGCAATGGTATCAAACTCGCCAGTCAATAACTTAGAAGTATGCTGATTGGCTTCAAGTAAATACGTTGTCGAGGTGTTGCCTGCTTTAATTTTATCCAGTTTTGATGTATCTTCCACGTAACCATGAAAGTGTCTTACGTCACTGGCCAATAAAATCATCCCCTTATTAATTGAGCGATGCTTAAGTTGCAAAATACGCTGCATAGATTGCTCAAAACACGGCAAACAAGCCAAACCCTGAATGGTATCAGTTGGGTGGGATATCACCCCACCCGCTTGTAAATACTGAATTGCCAGCCTAACTCTAAAACTCATGATGTTTTTTTGGCCCTTGGATGGCACTGATCATAAACTTTAGACAGCTCTAAAAAATCAAGATGGGTATACACCTGAGTTGACTTAATACTTTCATGGCCTAAAAATTCTTGTACAGATCGAAGGTCATGGCTGGATTGTAAAAAATGTGTTGCTGCTGCATGACGCAACATATGTGGATGTACGTTAATTTTAATCCCGACTTCAAGTGCGCGTTTTTTCACCATAGTTTGTATAGCTCTCACGCTAATTCTAACGTGTCTATTATTTAAAAATAAGGCACCTTGGGTAACACCTGTTTTTTGTAAGTAATTGGCAATCGCTCTTTGGGCGGATTTACCCAATGGCGTATGACGCATCTTGCCACCCTTACCCATCACACTCAAAAATCCTTGTTCGGCATCCATGTCATTAACATCAAGACCGACCAATTCTGATACACGAAGTCCGCACGAATATATGACCTCAATAATAGCCACATCCCGTAGCTCTGATGGTGATTTAGACCTTGGATTGAGCATCAGTGTTAGTTGACCATAATCCAATATTTTTGGTAAGTTTTGATCTAGCCTTGGTGGTTGCAATCCTAGCGCGCAATTGCTCGACAAATAACGCTGATTAACAAGATAGGTTAAAAACCCACGAATAGAAGACAAATGCCGACGAATGGTGCGACCACTACTATTGGCATGACGCATTTTCATCACCAGTAAATTTAGGTGCTCACCGGTTAAATCGATCCAACTATTAACCCCTTGTTGGTTTATAAAACTTAACAGTTGTTCTAGGTCCCGCTGATAGGCGTGCTGGGTATTAAGTGCATAGTGACGTTCAACACGCAAATACAACATAAATTGTGTAATTTGTGTTTTCACTTGAATTTTGCAACTTTGCCCATATCAATGTATTTTACGCACAAAACAGGAATAAACAAATGGCGACAAAACAAACACATGCTTTTCAAACCGAGGTTTCTCAACTGCTACATTTAATGATTCATTCTTTGTACTCTAACAAAGAAATTTTCCTTAGAGAGTTGGTTTCAAATGCCTCTGATGCTGTTGATAAACTTAAGTTTGAATCACTTTCAAATGACGCCTTAGTGGAAGGAAAAGAAGAGTTACAAATTCATGTTCAGGTTAACAAAGATGCGGGAACCATCACTATTAGTGATAACGGCATCGGTATGACACAAGACGAGGTTATGGAAAATATCGGCACCATTGCTAACTCAGGTACTAAAAAATTCCTACAAAGTCTAGATGAAAAACAAGCTGAAGATTCCAACCTAATTGGTCAATTTGGTGTGGGTTTTTACTCGGCCTTTATTGTGGCCGATGAAGTCACATTAACAACGCGTAAAGCTGGTGATGACAAAACTGATGGTACTGTTTGGTCATCTGCAGGTAAAGGCGAATATTCACTAGAAACCACTACCGTTGAGGACTTTGGTACATCAGTCACGCTACACATTAAAGATGATGAAAAAGAGTTTTTAGATGATTATCGCCTGCGTAATATCATTTCTAAATATTCTGATCATATCACCGTACCAATCTTGATGGTTAAAGCCTCTGAAGAAGCCTCTGATGAGATTGAATATGAAACCGTTAATAAAGCTAACGCCTTTTGGACGCAAGATAAAAAAGATCTTAAGCAAGAAGATTATGATGAGTTTTACAAATCATTAACTTATGATTTTGAAGCGCCACTCACGCAACTCCATAACCGCGTTGAGGGTAACTTAGACTACACCTCGTTATTATTTATCCCATCTAAAGCACCCTTTGACATGTGGGAGCCTAAACGCAAAGGCGGTATTAAACTCTATGCTAAGCGTGTGTTCATCATGGAAGACAACGAAAATCTAATGCCAATGTACTTACGCTTTATTAAAGGTGTGATTGATACAGCAGATTTATCATTAAACGTTTCTCGTGAAATCCTGCAGGGCAACAAAGTTGTTGATACCATTCGTAAAGCTTCAGTTTCCCGTATTCTTAAAGAACTGGAAAAAATGGCAAAAAACAAGCCAGAAAAATACGCGACTTTCTGGAAAGAATTCGGCATGGTAATGAAAGAAGGTGTGGTTGAAGACTTTAGTAATAAAGACAAGATTGCTGGTCTTTTACGTTTTGCCACCACCCAATCTGAAGGTGAGGATCAAAGCGTGTCGCTGGCTGACTACATCGAGCGTATGGGTAAAGATCAAAAAGACATCTACTACGTAACTGCTGAAACTTACGCAGCTGCTAAAGGCTCTCCACATTTAGAAATATTCAAACAAAAAGACATTGAAGTACTACTTTTGTCTGATCGTGTGGATGAGTGGATGGTAAACAACTTTACCGAGTTCGAAGGCAAAAACCTTAAATCAATCGCCAAGGGTGATTTAGAAAATCTTGATTCTGTCGAAGAAAAGAAAGAAAAAGAAAAGGCAGCAAAAGGTTTTAAAAAGACACTAACAGCTATGCAAAAAATCCTTGATAATCAAGTTAAAGAAGTTAAGATTTCTAATCGCCTCAGCGAATCTCCTTCTTGTCTGGTTGCTGATGAAAATGAGATGGGTGGCAACATGGAAAGAATCATGGCATCTCTTGGTCAAGATGTGCCAGAAACTAAGCCAATTCTTGAAATCAACCCAGCACACCCACTGGTTAAAAAACTAAAAACCAAAGTTGATGAAGACTTAGTCAATGTTTTATTTGACCAAGCAGTTTTATCAGAAGGCGGACAACTCAAAGACCCAGCTGAGTTTGTTAAACGCATGAATAAGCTGATTAATTAAATTAAGAACTAGCGGTAAAAAAAGCCCGGTTTTCGGGCTTTTTTTATTTAAAATCTATCAATTTTTCCTAAAAACTTTTCAGCTTTAAAATATCCTTGTCCAGCAGATCTTGTGCACCATTTTTTTGCCTCTGATCTGTTTCTATTTACCCCATGACCGCTAGAGTATGCCTTACATACTCTATATTGACCTTCTTTATCCCCTTGCTCAGCGGCCAACATAAACCACTTAAAAGCTATTTTTGACTTCCCCCAGCCAGTTGCCTTACCGCTATCATACAATTTTCCGAGCTTAACTTGAGATTTTGCATGGCCACCGCTTGCAGCAATCTCGAGCAGCTCAATTGCACTCTTATCATCATCACCATGTTTCAATAGAAACTTAGCTAATTCAGCTTTAGCTTTATCTAGCCCTTGATTTGCTGCTTTCTCATACCATTTTTGAGCTTCGGTTAAATTTTTATCAACACCCTTGCCTTTCTCTAAAGCTCTTGCTAATTTAAATTGAGATTTGGCATAACCCAACTCTGCTGATTTTTTAAATTCTATAACAGCTTGCCAAAGTTCACCACGCTTCTGCAATTTATCTGCATTTCGGTAGTATTCTCTAGCTAATTTAGACTCACCCTTGATATCCACTTCAGACGCACTACCAGTTAACTGAATATGTGAATCAAAGATAGTAATTGGACGTCTACTTTTGCCCCAGGCAAAATCTCCATTTGATAAAATTCTTACTTTAGCGCAACGCTCTTTCTTTTTATCCTCCAAACACAAAGCACCACGTCTACTAATCGAGACGTCAATATATTGATCACATTTTCCTTTTTGATGAACAATATTAATCGAGTCCCCTAAAAGTGAAAAACACGCTTGCTTTGATTGGCCCTCTATCAGAATAAACTTTCCTTCAAAAGCTTCTAGTAAATCTCCCCTACTAGCTTTTTCTGCAGATAATAAATTAGTAGAAATTAAAATGGTTAATACAGCAATAAGTAATTTCACACTTCTCTCCATAGACACCCTATTACAGATTAATTCTACACTTACCCCTCCAAATCAATTAGTTTATTTTTGAAAAGGTTTAATATTTCTTAAGATACCTCGAAAGATTGCTACCTCTTCTTTTTCAGGCTCTGCTCGTCCGAAGAACCGTCTTAGACGACGCATTAGCAACTCTTTAGGGCGCTTATCTTCAAAGTATTCAATGTGCTCAAGTACTTGAGCAAGATGGACGTAAAAACCTTCTAATTCATCATAACTGGCTATTTCATTAGTGCTTTTTTCAAATTCTGTAGTGGTGTTATAAACGTAGTTTTGGTAAGCAAAAACTTGAATAGCCGAGGCGACATTAAGTGAGAAATAATTAGGGTTGCCCGGAATGGTCATGAGTATTTGACACAAGTCCAGCTCTTCATTACTTAGGCCTGAATTTTCAGTTCCAAATACCACGGCCACTTCTTGCTTGTCAACTGACGTAGTTTTTTGAATCTCACTACAAGCGCCAACCACATCCATTTGTTTCCACTTGATATTACGCTGACGTGCACTGGCACCAATGACTAAATGTGATCCTTGTAGCGCTTCTTCGAGCGTTTCGCAAACCACAGCGCCGGCCAATACATCATCTGCACCACTCGCTCTAGCAGTAGCGACTGCCGATGGATAACCTTTTGGGTTAACCAAATACAGCTTTGATAAATTCATATTTTTCATTGCGCGTGCAGCTGCACCAATATTGCCTGGCTCGGTAGTATTAACCATGACCACTCTCACGTTATCAAAGGTATAATTTGTGTCTTTTTGCATTTGTCTATTTAATTATGAATCCTACGCTTAATATTGCCGTTAAAGCCGCCCGAAAAGCCGGTGACATCATTCTTAGATATCACAATCAGATTGATCTGTTAACGATTGAAAACAAAGCCGCTAATGACTTTGTCTCAGAAGTTGATAAAGCTGCTGAAGACGCCATTATAGACGAGTTGAAATATGCCTTTCCTGATCATTCTATCTTGGGTGAAGAAAACGGTGAAATCGTTGGCAAAGATAAACGCTTTGTTTGGATACTCGACCCTTTAGATGGTACAACTAATTATCTACATGGTTTTCCACAATACGCTGTATCAATAGCATTGTATGAAAACGATGAGCCTACGCATGCTGTAGTTTATGACCCATTTAAAGAAGAGATGTTTACCGCCGCCAAAGGTGAAGGTGCGTACTTAAACGAACAAAGAATTCGTATTACGGGTGCCGATGGATTTGAAAATACTTTAATCGGAACTGGATTCCCATTTAAAGAGCCACAGCACTTAGATGCTTATTTAGCGATGTTTAAAGCAATCCACCCACAAGTAGCTGGTATTCGACGCGCAGGCTCTGCTGCACTTGATTTGGCCTACTTAGCTGCTGGTCGACTAGATGGCTTTTGGGAAATCAAGCTCAATATTTGGGACATTGCTGCCGGTGTACTTTTGGTTAAAGAAGCTGGTGGTTATGTTGGTGATTTTTCAGGTCGTGATAAATACCTAGAAACTGGCAATGTAGTAGCAGGCAGTGAAAAAGTATTTAAAGCGATTCTAAAAACCATTCACCCGCATCTAACGCCAGACTTACAACGCTAGTCTTCTAGCGTTAATTGCTCGCCATTTAAGGCTTTAGCACTCTCACTCATCAAATATACAATGGCTGGTGACATGGTCTCTGGCAATGGATTTTTTTCTGTATTTTCTGCTGGGTAGGCGATTTGTCGCATCTTGGTGCGCATACGTTTTGGATCGAGTGAATTAACTTTAATATTGGTTTTTTCAAGCTCTTCTGATAGAGTTTTGCTCAACCCTTCAATGGCAAATTTACTCACGCCATACGCACCCCAATAAGCACGAGCATCACGTCCTACTGAGGATGATAAAAACAGTACACGAGCATCGTCTGATTTATTCAAAACTGGAATTAAAAACTGCGTGAGCATAAAGGGTGCATTGACATTGATCTGCATTGTTGAATACCATAGCTTAATATCATATTGCTCAATCGGCATCATCGTACCAATAATGCCGGCATTGTGAATAAGGCCGTCAAGCTGACCAAAGTGCTCTAATAAATTCGCCTGCAGTTGCTCATAATGCTCAGGTGTTGCTCCTTCTAAATCAAGCGGGTAAAGTACTGGCTCTTGATAACCTGCATCAACCACTTCATCATAAGTGGTTTCTAATGAGCCTAAATCACGACCAAGCATAATGACAGTCGCACCTGCTTTGGCTAAATCGAACGTCATCGCACGTCCAAAGCCACGATTAGCACCTGTCACCAAAACGACTTTATCCTTTAATTCATTCTTAGTAATATTGTAATCGGTTGAAATATTCATTATTTAAGTTCCTTTTTGCTTTGCACGCCGAGTGTCTTGAGTTTTTCAGCACGACCGATTAAGTTACCCTTACCGTCTGATAATTTACTGCGTGCTTCTTTATAGCTCTTTTGTGCTTTATCAAGGTGCTTTTCAATATCGTCCATAGATTTAACAAAGCCAAATAACTTGTCGTACATAGCGCCTGCTTGACGGGCGATTTCTTCAGAGTTTAGATTTTGACGCTCTGTTTGCCAGATATGATGCACGGTTTTAAGGCTCATCATCAAAGTGGATGGTGAAACTAAAACAATGTTTTTCTTTAGCGCTGTGGTGAATAAATCTGGCTTTTGATCGAGTGCGACTAACAGTGCTGATTCAATTGGAATAAAGACAAAGATAAAATCAAGCGTCAACACACCTTCAAGATTTTCATATTCTTTAATACTAATGCCGTTAATATGTGCCTCAACCGAAGCCACGTGCGACTTAAGCATGGCTGTATCTGATTGATTGGCAATGTAATCTTTGTAAGCTTTGAGTGAGACTTTTGAATCAATAATAATGTCTTTTTCTTCCGGTAGATGCAATACCACATCTGGCTTAAAGGCTTCACCTGATTCATTTTTAAGTTGTTTTTGAGTATCAAACTCATGCCCTTCTCGAAGACCAGAACTGGACAAGATAGAACTTAAAATCATCTCGCCCCAATCGCCTTGTTGCTTATTATCATAAGTCAAAGCATTGGTAAGATTTTGTGTAGTTTCTTGCGCCTCAATGCTGGTTTTCTTAAGATTTTCAATTTGCGCTGCAAGTGTGGCTCGCTCTTTAATTTGCTCGTTAGTAATAACTTCGATCTTATCTCTAAACTCTTTGAGCTGTGACTGCAAAGGGGTTAGTAATTCAGAGTTTTTAATACTCAAATCGTTACGATCTTTGGCCAAGATATCGCTAGCCACGGCCTTGAAATCCTTACTCATTTGCTCTCTGGCAATATTAATTAAATCCACCTCTCTCTTATGTGTTTCGATTTCTTTATCAAGACTAACTTCAAGGTGAATTTTGTCGGTTTTTAGGGCTTGTAACTTAGTGTTTAAATAAAAATAAACACCGATTGCGCCTACGAGCAATCCAACCAATAAACTAGTGATTTCCATTCATTAACTCCAATATTTCTGATGGTTGTTCTATTAAATAATCATAACCCCAGTCTTGCTCGACTTTACCGTAACCATAAGTCACTGCGACGGTTTTAATCTGTGCATTCTTACCGGCTAGCATATCGTTTTTATCATCGCCAATAAACCAACAATGTTGTGGTGAAATACTGAGCTGTGCACAAGCATAAAGCAATGGCGCAGGATGCGGCTTATTATAGGCTAAGGTATCACCACAGACGACAACATCCGGTTTTAAACCTAGCCTATCTAACAATAAATGCGTTAAATTCTCCGGCTTATTGGTGACAATACCCCAATACATATTCTTATCTTTAATAGCATTTATTAATACATCGATGCCATCAAAAGTTTTTGAATATTTGTCAATATTTTCCGTATAAATTTGTAAGATTCTTTGATGTCGATTGATGAATTCTGGGTGCGACTCATCACAATCAAAACCAAACTTAATCAATGCTTTGCCACCAAAAGCAACTAAGGGCTTAATTTGCTCATAAGGCTTCCCAGCAATACCATTCTCTAATAACAAGGTATTTAGCGCATAAGCAAGGTCAGGCGCTGTGTCAATCAAGGTGCCGTCTAAATCAAAAAGAATGGTGTTAACCGTCATAGAAAATCGTTAAAATCTTAAGTCTATGAATTATAACGTTTACACTCACTAATACAAATGCTGTTTTTAAGATCGTTAATTTACTTTTTAGGCTCAACACTGGTTTTATCCGCTCTGGTTGCAATTGCACTGGTGTTATTCTTTACACCGCTTAAAGTGCGCTACGCTATTTTGTCAAAATGGTCGCTATTTTGCTTATGGTGGTTGCGTATTACGCTTAATATTAAACTAAATATTATCGGTAAAGAGAACATTCCTAATAGCGCTTGTGTGATTATTTCAAACCATCAATCCACCTGGGAAACATTAGCGCTGCAGACTATCTTCCCGCATCAAACCTGGGTACTTAAACAAGAACTACAATGGATTCCTATTTTTGGCTGGGGCTTGTCTTTGCTAAAACCTATTATCATTAATCGTGGTGAAAAACTTAAAGCACTCAAAAAAGTTCTTAAACAAGGTGCTGCTAGAATTTCTGAAGGAATTTTTGTGGTGGTGTTCCCTGAAGGTACACGTCAGCCTTATGGTCAACTGGGTGAATACCAAAAAGGTGGTGTTGCAATTGCCAAAAAAACCGGTTGCGATATTTCACCAGTCTATCACAATGCTGGCAAACTTTGGCCTAAGGGTAGCTTTGTTAAACAACCAGGTTTGATTACTATGGTGATCGGAAAATCGATTAGTGTAGAAGGTAAATCGGCAGCAGAGCTAACCAAAGAAGTTAGAGATTGGACCGAGGCTCAATCACTCAGCATTCAATAATAATCTATCCATTAAACTGTCATACTTAATGCGATTTTTATGATAATTAATAGATGCCTCAACTTGGTCCAACAATAAAGATTGGTTGTCATCGTTTTCAATAATGACAAAACGAATGTTGCTATTGCCTGCTAAAAATGCATCAAACTCGGTTTCAGTTTTACCAGCCCTATTTTCATCAATTTGCTGCTTATATAGAGCCAACTGCTTAAGCCCTTGTTTAAGTTCAGTTGTTAGTTTTTGCGCATCCGAAAGAATAGCATCAAACTTATCTTTGTATTTCAACTCTAGTTGACGGCCTTTTAGCCTATATTTTCGTAAATACACGTCGTTGCTTACATTGCCTGTTAATGGATAAGAAAATTCAATTTTGGCCTCATATTCAACTTCAGATGATTTTGAATAAGTTGAATAATTACCCTTATTGTCATCTTTTGTTGCGCTGATGGTGAAATCAAAATCAGCCAATTGTGAATTTTGATAAGTCCTGACACTGCGTGAATTTTTAAGTTGTTCAATTTCAATACGCTTAATATCACGAATTGACTGCTGGAAATAGCTATACAAATCTTCAATTAACTGCGCTCGAACCGTCCAATTAATCTTAAGTGGGTTTTGAGCAAGGTCAAACCCATCTAACAAAATTGAGAGCGATCGCTGTTCTGCTTTTAATTTAGATTCCAACTCTAGCAATAAACGTTGAATCTTATTGATAGAGCGCTGTAGTGTAATCTTACTGATACGACTAGCACCTTTCTGTATAAGAATTTCAAGTATCTTTTCAGATTGCTCAAGACGCTTCCTGACAATAGAAATTTGAGTGTTATAGCTAACCCAATCTAAGAAAATTATCAATTTTTCTTCAATAAAATCTTCTTTAGTTTCAGCCAAAGCAAGTTTTTCATCCTCAAAATCCAGTACCGCTAAATCATAGGTTTTTTGATCAACCACGCCACCTTTATTTTTAAGCAGTGGCAAGGTCCAACTGATTGAGGTATCGTCCAAATATTCTGTGGTATTTTTATCTGTTTGATAGCCGTTTTTATCATGCATTTCTTCATTTTTAACCGGTAAAGACTTGTCATAAGAAATACTGAGTTCTGAGCCGTTAGAGAAAAATTTCTTAGTTAAATCACTTGAGAATTTTCTAACTTCTTGCGAGGTTGATTTGGCGTAATCAGTTGTTGAGGTGTAGTCATATTTGGTTTTATTTTTATTGATACGCCCCAATTCACCACCAATAGTCCAATCCCAATCGCCATAATTTGCCTTATCACCCTCCATCTCAATTTGTTTAATGGTGAGATTAATCTGCTCTTTTTCAAAGAAAATATTGTTAGACAATAAAGATTGAACAAACTCAGATTCGCTTAAAGCATTAACCGATGAAGGTACTATAAATAGGATTAAAAATTTAACTGTAGACTTGTGCATTGAAAATTTGACAGAAAAGCTCAGCTGTTTTTTGTGTGTCATACAGTGCAGAGTGTGCACTCGCATCATTCCATTCAATATCAGCAACACGAATCGCTTTAGCGAGTACGGTTTCGCCATAATAAAGTGCCGACAAACTCACTGTATCAATGGTTGAAAATTGATGAAAAGGGTTTTTTAAATTACTACGACTACTGGCCGCATACAAAAATCCTAAATCAAAAAAAGCATTGTGCCCTACTAAGATTGAACGTGTGCATTCTTCAGTTTTC
>OFBV01000013.1_pt1 | contig 37850 bp, 42 predicted proteins | sample 1520691 | NCBI WGS metagenome assembly OFBV01 (sample SAMEA3696450, study PRJEB22514) | metagenome | biome: water; feature: marine; material: hydrothermal vent | place: Pacific Ocean | collected 2014-08-16 | depth 1514 m | reverse complement strand
GGTGATATAGTAATCACCCATGCACAAAATTTGAAAGTTGCATAGCTTGAATCTGGCTATCTTAGCCTCTGGGGCTGCTTTGGCCAGCTTTTAATCAAGGGGGCGGGTGCTTCGTCTTTGCCATCCATGGGATATCCCTACCTGAGCATCTCCAGAGCTTCATCGAAATTAAACTCTTTCATTCTTCAGGTGAAGCAGAAATTTGAATACTCCCTTGATTGCGCAACTGGAGTTGCAGCCTATGTAGATGAACTTCTTTTTTCAAAACGATAGTTAGCCTCTATGAACTTCAATGAGCCTCCCCTTTTGTTACAAAACAAAGCAGACCCAATCAAAGGATATAAATGAAAGCCATTTCTACGGATTGAGTAACTTCGAAAAGATATTGCAAGAGAAAACCTATCACTGAACAACCAAGAGAATGCCCATATTCATCATGGAAGGGAATTAAACCATCTACACCTATTAATGCAATTTTTTATGAGAATCTGGCAGAGAGGAAGGGATTCGAACCCTCGGTAGCTTGCGCTACACACGCGTTCCAGGCGTGCTCCTTCGACCGCTCGGACACCTCTCTATGAAGTTGAAGCGCTATTATAACCCAAAAGCTTGAAAAAAGCAATATTGCAAATATTATTTTTTTAGGATACAATTACGACGCCTCTTTTCAGACCTGTGCAACACCGTTGAAAGGCAGCGGGTCAGGATGGGAACATAGCAGCCCACCTCTCTTCGGTGTGTGCCGCAGTCATCTGGAGAGAGGTTCTTCATCTAAGATCAATCATTCAAAATGCTCCATTCATAATAAGGGAGAGTCTCTATGGCTATTCCTTCGTATTCGGCAGAGTATCTATTGGATACGCTTACGACGGAGATTTTTGACAAGCCTATCTGCGACTTTTTTACGATATTCCCGATCTTTTTCAAAAGACTCTCTTTTGACTCGAAAGGAGAAGATATGACAAGCTCATTGCAATATTTCAGAAGATATGCTCCGCTGCCAAAGCCCACGAACTCTTTGCCGTGCTTATATAGGGCTATGGCAATCATTGCATCGAAGGTTACCGCAAAAGGTTGATGCCGGTTGAGATATCTACTCAGGATGAAGTCGTAGATATATATTTTGCTACCACCATCGAGTAGATCCTCTATGCGTATGACTACTTTTTCATTTTCGAAATTCTTGAGTGTTTTGTATGTCCAGTCTTTCGATATGCGAAAGTACTCTTTGGCGCTACTGTATATTTGATGCGTTGTGGCTCTTCTGCCATGGAAACGGGCGATTATGAGCAGAAGTCTACTTTCGAGCTCATCGAATTTTTCATAGAAAAAAGCCCTTAAAGCCAAAAGGGCGGAAGAGCTCTTGACAGAATTTATCGATGGGAGTGTTCCGGATTTGAGGAAGCGGCTGAAGCTCTGAGAAGGAGAATTCCCCCTATCGAAAGTGAGAAACTCCTCATAATCGAGTGCGAAGAGTTCGAAAGCTGGAAGCGCAAAATTCTTCGGTAGAACTCTGGAGACTATTACTGTATTGCAGGATTTCGGTATCCTGCTCAAAAAAGAATCGAACCAGTGGTCGAGGACGAGCAGCTCGATACGCTCCGTAGCTATAAACTCTTCTATCTCTTCTATATCTATCTCTTCGAGTGCGAAAATGGGGTCTTGACAATCTATATAGAGGACGGAATCTTCCCTCATACTGGCGAGATAATCCAGAATCAGGGCAGTTTTTCCTACACCCCTAGCTCCGTAAAGAATAAAGGATCCGTTGGGCAAACGGAGTTTTCTCGGGTAGAATAGAGTGTTTCGGGGTCTGTTTTCATAAAAAAAATCTATAGGATCCATTTTATATGATAGCCACCATACTCTTAAATAGTGATATCCTCATATATAGGCGAAAGTCTCTCCTTTTGGAGAATGTTCAGATGTACATAAGAATATTTCCGCTATCATTGCGCAGTTGTTAAATGCGCCCGTGGCTCAGCTGGATAGAGCATCTGATTGCGGTTCAGAAGGTCACAGGTTCGAATCCTGTCGGGCGTACCATCCCAACAGAATCTCCAATCTAAAGCTTATCTAAATATTACTGTATTTATTGCCGATATACCAATTGCTACAATACTATTTGTAGCGGAAAGTGATACGGCCTTTGTCGAGACTGTATGGGGTAAGCTCTACTTTCACCCTGTCTCCGGGAAGTATCTTGATGTAGTGCATACGCATCTTTCCCGCTATATGACAGAGCACCATATGACCATTGTCGAGCTCCACTCTGAATGTAGCGTTGGGAAGCGCCTCCACAACTTTTCCATCTATCTCAATTACGTCGTCTTTTGCCAACTCTTTATCCTTTTGACGATTTGCTTTCGTGCTGTGCACATACAAATCCGCACTTGGCGGATTTGGATATATACAGCCGCGGCACGGGGCTACGGGAGGGTCAGAATCTCCGCCCTGCCATCGACAATGGCCACCTGATGTTCGTAGTGACTTGCATTGAGCCCATCTTCGCTGACAACCGACCATCCATCTTCGAGCAGTACGGGATTACCGCTCTTGTGGCATACCATCGGTTCTATGCAAAAGACCATACCTCTCTTGATTTTAGGACCCTGTTTGGCTTTGCCTTCGAGATAGTTCGGAATATTGGGCTCGTCATGAGGTTTCGTACCTATACCGTGTCCGCAATAGTCGCGCAGTGGTACGAAACCTCTGGATATTATGAAATCCTCCAGAATAGCACTCAACTCCTTGAATCTCATCCCCTCTCTAATCTCCTCTATGGCCGTATAGAGCGCATCTTTCGAACAGGCAATCAGCTCTTCGTCGGCTTCGGATATCTCTCCTACCGCCATCGTGATAGCCGCATCTCCATAGTAGCCCTCGAGTCTGGAACCTATATCGAGTCCGAGGATGTCTCCCTCTTTCACCCTATAGTCCGTAGGTACACCGTGTATGACAACTTCGTTGACCGAAGTACAGACAGCAGCGGGAAAACCGTAAAGGCCCTTGAAGGAGGGCTCCGCACCAAGATTGCGCAGAAACTCTTCGCCCATGGCATCTATCTCTTTCAGACTCATACCGGGTTTGACTTCCGCCTGCAGATACTCGAGTGTCTTGCCGACAACTGCGCCTGCACGGCGCAACTTCTCAATCTCTGCGGCTTTTCTGAGAGCTATAGCCATCAGAGCCCCACATTACCGAGTGTTTCATACTGGTTCATCGTTCTTTGAGCTTCTATCTTACGCATGGTATCGAGTGCGACCTGCACGACAATCAGTACCGCGGTACCACCGAAGTAGAAAGATGCACCCATCCAGTTGATAAGGATGAAGGGAAGCGTCGATACGATGGCAAGATAGAGTGAGCCCCATACCGTAAGCCTACTCGCCACTTCCGTCAAAAACGCCGCCGTCTTCTCTCCCGGTCTGACACCGGGAATGAATCCGCCCTGTCGTTTCAGATTGTCCGCGATATCCTTGGCATTGAAGGCTATCGAAGCGTAGAAGAAGGCGAAGAAGACGACCAGTAGGAATATTATCGTATTGTACACAAAACCTCCCGGATGCAGTATATCTGCAATGGAAGTCACCACCTCGTTCGTACTCGCCTGCAAAAGGGTGAGCGGAAACATCAGCACCGCACTCGCGAAGATTGGAGGAATTACCCCTGAGAGGTTGATTCTCACCGGTATATAGTTCATGACCCTCTTATGCTGATTCTGCATGATAGTCTTTCGCGAATAGCTTATCGGTATTCTTCTCTCTCCCAACTCCACATAGATGATAGCAAGTATCGTTACTATCATTATCGCCAATATGGCCAGCACCACGAGGAAGTTCATCGTACCGGAATTGACCGCTGCGACAGTTGTACCTATAGCTCTTGGAATACCCGAGACGATACCTGCGAAAATGATAAGCGAAATACCGTTTCCGACTCCCTTTTGGGTAATCTGCTCACCAAACCACATCAGTAGCATCGTGCCCGTAAGCATGGAAAAGACCGCAAGCACGGTAAATTCGGTAGTTCCTATCATGACGGCACTCTGCCCATGCGCACCCTTCATCGCCGCAAGCCCCATCGAGACTCCGACAGCTTGGACTACTGTTACGAAAATCGTACCGTAACGAATGATTTGCATATATTTCTGCATACCATCTCGTTCCTTTTTCATCTGCGCAAGAGAGGGGAATGTGGCTGCGAGAAGTTCCATCACGATGGCAGCCGTGATATATGGCATTACGCCGAGAGATATTATACTCATTCTTCTTATCGCGTTTCCGCTGAACATATTCGCGAGCCCGAGGGCATTGTTGGCGTTCTGATCGAAGAAGCTCTTGATGACGCCAAGATCGACCCCCGGGATGGGGATATATGCCAAAACTCTGTATGCGAAAAGAAACCCGAGTGTAATCAGGATTTTCTGAGTCAAAGCATTACCCATGACTACTTCCTGCTGGTAGTGACAGCATCATCCTTGATCCTGGCTGAGAGCTCTTTGGCACCACTTCCGATAAGCTTGACCCTCGTTATGTTTTTGCCGAGCTTGTGTACGCCGCGAATAGTCTCGATTGTAATCTCTTCGAGTTCGGCTACGGCCTTTATGCGATCGACATTGATCACATAGGGCTTTTCGACTCTCGATGTGAAACCGACTTTGGGCAGTCTCTTATAGAGAGGCTGCTGTCCGCCTTCGAATCCTCTCTTCCTGTTGTAACCACTTCTGGACTTCTGTCCCTTCTGGCCTCTTCCAGCCGTCTTTCCCGTTCCCGAACCCTGACCTCTACCTACACGCTTACCGTTATGTGTAGAGCCGGGAGCCGGTTGAAGATTGTGCAAACCCATGATAGCTCCTTAGCCTTTGATTCTGGAGAGCGCTTCTATAGTGCAGCGTACCAGGTTGTTGGGGTTGTTCGACCCGATAGATTTTGCTATTACATCCTTGATTCCGGCAAGTTCGATTACCGGACGAGCGGCACCACCGGCAATCGCTCCGGTACCTTCACTCGCCGGTCTGAGTATGATTGTGCTGGAGTTGTACTTGTGCTCTATATCATGAGCTATCGTTGTGCCTTTGAGCCCCTTTATCGTAACGAGATTCTTGAAAGCGTCATCGACAGCTTTCTTTATCGCGTCGGGAACCTCTTTGGCCTTACCGTAACCGTATCCTACGGTACCCTTGCGATCACCAATAACCACAAGAGCGGTGAATCGGAAACGACGACCGCCCTTTACGACCTTGGTGACCCTGCCGATATTAACGATGGCTTCTTCGAAATCTTCTCTATTGATATTTTCCATTCACGCTTCCTTAAAATTTGATGCCGGCTTCTCTGAGCCCTTCGGCAAATGCAGCCACCACACCATGATAGAGATATCCGTTTCGATCGAAAACAATCTTCTCCACTCCGGCAGCCTTGAGCTTGGCAGCCATATCTTCGGCTACCGCCTGCGCACCTTCTCTTGTAGAGCGCACTGCGAGTTTGCAACCGTCCGCATATGCCAGTGTATGCGCCGCATCGTCGTTTATCGCCTGAGCGTAGAAGTGTTTGTTGGAGCGGAAGACTGTAACTCTCGGGCACTCCGCCGTACCGCGAATCTTTCCGCGTACTCTGCGTTTTCTCTGAGCGTAAACTCTGTTTTTCTTTTTCTGAATACTTTTCAACATTTCGACGCTCCTTACTTACCTGCCGCTTTACCGGCTTTTCTGATAATCACTTCATCGGTGTACTTGACACCTTTGCCTTTGTATGGCTCGGGCGGTCTGAATCCTCTGATTTCAGCAGCTACCTGTCCTACCTGCTGCTTGTCCGTACCGCTTATGGTAATGATGTTCTTTTCGACTTTCACATCTATACCTTCGGGTATCTCATAAGCTATAGGGTGAGAAAAGCCAAGCTGGAGTTCGAGTGTTTTGCCGTTGATGTTGGCACGATAACCGACCCCGTTTATCTCCAGAGACCTGCTGAAACCCTTGTCCAGCCCTATGATGATATTGTTGAAAAGAGATCTGTATGTACCCCAGAATGCGGAAGACTGCTTGCTGTCATCCTTGCGCGCGAATACCACTTCGTTATCTCTGATCTCTATATTGACTCTGCCGTGGGTCTCCAGTCTCTTTTCGAGCTTGCCTTTTACGGCGACGATCTGCGTACCTTCGAGCTTCACCTCTATACCGCCGGGTATTGCTACAGGTTGTTTACCTACTCTTGACATCCTTACCCCCTTACCAGATACTGCATATGACTTCGCCGCCGATGCCGCGTTTGTATGCTTCGTCGTTGGGAAGCACGCCTGCACTCGTGGAGACTATCATTGTGCCGTAACCGTTTTTGAAACGCTTGATATCTTCTCTACCCTTGTAGATTCTTCTTCCGGGCTTGGAGATTTTCTTAATTTCATTGATTACGCTTCTACCGTTGTCGTCATATTTGAGCACCACTTTGATACTCTTCTTGTTGCCCTCTTCATTGACCGAATAGCTTTCGAGATAACCCTTATCTACAAGAATAGAAACAATAGCTTCGATCATCTTCGAATGGATAAGCTCCGTGGTCTCGAGTCTTCTTTGTGCAGCGTTTCTTATTCGAGTAAGAGAGTCTGCAATAATGTCTGTCATCATCTTTTACTCCTTAATTACCAGCTAGCTTTGCGCATGCCGGGTATCTGACCTTCGGAGGCCATCTTTCTCAGACATACACGGCAGATTCCGAAATCTCTGTAGACAGAGTGGGGTCTTCCGCATATGTTACAGCGTGTATAAGCCTGAACGGCAAACTTCGGCTTGCGCTTCTGCTTGGCGATCATAGATTTCTTTGCCATTACTTTCTCCCTTTCGCGAAAGGCATACCCAGCTTTTCGAGCAGGGCGAACGCCTCTTTGTCATCTTCGGTACTGGTGACTATCGTAATATTCATACCGTGCGTCTTCATAATGTTGTCATAGACCACTTCCGGAAACATCAACTGCTCGTCGAGTCCGAAGCTGTAGTTTCCGCGTCCGTCGAATCCGTTTCTGGGTACTCCGCGGAAATCTTTCACTCTCGGCAGAGCTATCGATATCAGCTTGTCGAGGAAGTTGTACATATTCTCACCTCTGAGAGTGACCTTGATTCCGCTGGGAGCTCCCTCTCTCGCCTTGAATCCGGCTACGGATTTTCTCGCGAGAGTGATAACGGCCTTCTGTCCGGCTATCAGGGATATCGTATCGGCCATATTCTGAATCAGCTTGCTGTCTCTACCCTCTTCACCGGCACCGACACTGATCACGATCTTTTCGAGTCTGGGAGTCTGCATGACATTGGCTATGCTCAGCTCTTGGCGCAGAGCAGGCACGATGCTGTCATATTTCTCTTTCAGTCTGCTCATCTATCAGCCCTCAACTTTCTTTACATTGGAAATATGTATGGGCATCTCCTTTTCCACGAATCCGCCCTCTTTGTTCTGCTCGCTCGCTTTGACCGCCTTGCGTGCTATTTTGCATCCGGCGACTATTACGGCATCCTTTTTGGTGAGAACTTTGAGTACTTCACCCTCTTTGCCTTTGTCGTCTCCGGCTATGATCACTACCTGATCACCCTTTTTTATCTTGAATTTCTTTGCCATTACCATACCTCCGGAGCGAGAGAGACGATCTTCATGAAACCGGCATATCGCGTTTCACGGCTGACAGGTCCGAAGATACGGGTCCCTATCGGCTCTTTCTTATCATCTATGATTACTGCGGCGTTGTCGTCGAATCTTATGAGAGAACCGTTCTCTCTCTGTATCTCTTTCTTCGTGCGAACGACCACAGCCTTGACCACTTTTCCCTTCTTGACTCTTCCGTTGGGAAGAGCTTTCTTGACGGAAGCCACGATCACATCACCTACAGATGCATAGCGTCTCTTGGAACCGCCCAGCACCTTGATACACATGATCTCTTTGGCACCGCTGTTGTCGGCGACATTGAGGCGTGTAAAGCTCTGAATCATTACGACTCTCCTTTCTTGAGGATCTCGGTAAGGCGGAACGCCTTGTTCCTGGAGATGGGTCTGCACTCGATGGCGCTTATCACATCACCTACATTCACCTCGTTCCTCTCGTCATGTACGAGATATTTCTTGAATCTCTTCACTGTTTTGTGATATCTGGGGTGCAGAACTTTGCGCTCCACCAGAACCGTAGCGGTTTTGTCACCGGCTTTTTTTATAACTGTACCGGAAATTACTCTTTTTGGCATACTTACACCCCTTACTTCGATCTGGCAGCTGTAAGTGCTGTCATGATTCTGGCGACATCTTTTTTCGCCGCTCTCAGCTCGCTCGTGTTAGTCAGCTGCATCGTCTTGAGTTTCGCTTTCAGTGTGAAGACCTCGAGCTTCTTCTCTTTGAGCAGTGTCTCGAGCTCGGAGACACTCTTGTCCTGCAAATCAGTATATTTCATTGCTGTCTTCCCTTGAAATTATTTTCGTCTTGAAAGGAAGCTTGTGGCACGCCAGAGTCAACGCCGCTCTTGCCAGCTCCTCGTTCACACCCGCCATTTCGAATATGATACGGCCGGGCTTGATATTCATGACCCACTTCTCGACACCGCCTTTACCTTTACCCATTCTCGTTTCGAGAGGTTTTTTGGTAAGCGGCTTGTCCGGGAATACACGAATCCAAGTCTTACCCGTACGGCTGACTTTACGGGTCATGGCGATACGGGCGGACTCTATCTGTCGTGAGTCTATTCTTCCCGCTTCCGTAGCCTTTATCGCAAACTCACCGAACTCTATACGATTACCGCGGAAGGATTTGCCTCTGTTGCGGCCCTTCTGCTGTTTTCTCCATTTGGTTCTTTTTGGCATCAACATGATTATTCACCTCTTCTTCTGGATGGTCTTCTGCCGCCCTTGCTCTCTTTGGGCTCGGGCTGTATACCTTTTTGCAGTACTTCACCCTTGAATATCCACACTTTGACACCGATGATTCCGTAGGTAGTCAAAGCTTCGGCAAAACCGTAATCGATCTTGGCGCGCAGAGTGTGCAGAGGTACACGACCTTCGAGATACCACTCCGTTCTCGCCATCTCGGCTCCGCCAAGACGACCTGCGACCTGTACCTTTATACCTTTGGCGCCCGACTTGAGAGCTCCTTGTATCACCTTTTTCATAGCGCGGCGGAAAGCGACCCTTCTTTCGAGCTGTGTAGCGATATTTTCGGCAGCGAGCTGTGCGGAAGCCTGAGGACGCTTCTCTTCTCTGATATTGATAGCCACATCCTTGCCGAGCATCTGCTGGAGTCTGGCTTTGAGTTTCTCTATATCCGCACCACGCTTACCGATGATTATACCAGGACGAGCGGTAACGATAGTGATTCTTATCTTCTTTACCGTTCTTTCGATAATGATATTACTCACACCGGCATAGAAAAGCTCTTTTTTGAGGAACTTTCTGATTTTGTAATCTTCGGCGATGAAGTTGGGAGAGCGGTCCTTGGCGGGATACCAGCGGGACTCCCAGTTTCGGTTGATACCCAGTCTGAGTCCGATTGGATTGACTTTCTGACCCATATTAAGCTTCCTTTCCGTTCTCTGTATTTGCCTCTGCCGCCGCTTTCGCCGCCGCTTTCGCACTCTTCTCCGCTTTAGCGGGTGCCTCGGCCACTTCTACATATATATGCGAAGTTGGCTTGAGTATACGCGTAGCCGTACCTCTGGCCCTGGGTCTCCAGCGCTTCATTACGGCAGCCTTGTCGACTCTGCACGAAGTGATGACGACCTCTTCGGGCTCATAGTCTCCGTTGGCTACGGCCGAAGCGATAACCTTGCTTATGATTCCGGCAGCTTTGTTCGGCATGAACTCCAGAGCGGCTATCGCCTCCTCCGCATTCATTCCCTGCACTTCCCGTGCCACGAGTCTCGCTTTCGTAGGAGAGACTCTCACATATCTCAATAGTGCTTTGCTCATCTTACTTCACCTTCTTCTGGACACTGCCTTTGTGTCCTTTGAATGTACGCGTCGGAGCGAACTCACCGAGCTTGTATCCGACATGGTTTTCCGTAATATATACGGGAACGAACTGACGGCCGTTGTGTACATTTATGGTCAGACCGATCATCTCGGGGAAGATGATCGAGCGTCTGGACCATGTTTTGATGGGCTTGTTGGAACCCTCTTCCTTAGCCTTGAGTACCTTCTTCATCAGATGGTCGTCGATGAAGGGACCTTTTTTCAATGATCTAGCCATTTAGCTTCCCCTTACTTTTTCTTTTTTCTAGAGATGATCAACTTGTCGCTGGCCTTCTTCCTGCGTGTCTTGTATCCCTTGGTAGGCATACCCCATGGAGTGACAGGATGTCTTCCGGAGTTGGTTTTACCTTCACCACCTCCGTGTGGGTGGTCGATCGGGTTCATCGCCGAACCTCTGGTCTGAGGGCGGATACCTCTGTGTCTGTTACGACCGGCTTTACCGATTACCATATTGGAGTAGTCTTCGTTGCCTATGGTACCCACAGTGGCCATACACTCTCCGAGTATGTATCTCATCTCACCGGAGGGGAGTCTCAGAGATACATATTTGCCGTCACGACCCATAATCTGAGCGTAACCGCCTGCACTTCTGGCTATCTTGCCTCCCTGTCCGGGATTCATCTCGATATTGTGTACGAGCGTACCGACGGGAATATTCTTGAGCTTCATCGCGTTACCGGGCTTTATGTCGAGTCCGGCTTCGGCAGCCATAACGACATCGCCCACCTTCAGGCCTTTGGGCTGGAGGATATAGCGCTTCTCTCCGTCCACATAGTTCACCAGACAGATACGGCAGTTTCTGTACGGGTCGTACTCCACTGTCGCCACCCTGCCCTCAATTGCGAATTTGTTTCTCTTGAAGTCGATGATTCGGTAGAGTTTCTTCGCTCCTGCCTCTTTGTGTCTGGAGGTGATTCTACCGTAGCAGTTGCGGCCCGCATGACGGGGCAGCTTCTTCAGCAGACTTCTTACACTTGCCTTCGCCGTTATATCGCCACTCTCGAGCGTCGTAAGGAAACGACGCGAAGGAGTGGTCGGTTTGAATGTTTTGATTGCCATTGCTTCCCCTTATACCGCTAAGCTTTCTATCTTGGCATCTTCAGGAAGTTTTACATAAAACTTCTTGCTGTCGGCTCTTTTGCCTTCGATACCCTTGAAACGCTTCACCTTACCATTGACACGCATAGAGTTCACTCTCAATGGCTTTATACCGAAGTACTCTTTGAATACTTCCTTCAGACCGTTCTTGGTCATACGGGGAGAGGTCTGAACGACAATCACACCCTCTTCCTGAAGTCCAAGTGTCTTCTCCGTATAGATAATCGCTTTAATATCTGTAATATCTGCCATCTCAACTCTCTTTCGTCAATTTTTCCCAAACGGCTTTCTCGATCACGATAGCGTGATAGGCTGCTGCGAGATATCCATTGAGCTCGTTCTCTTCTATCAGATAGGCTTCCTGCAGATTTCTGAACGCCAGGAAACTCTTCTCGTCGATCATCTCTTTGACTATCAGGAGGTCACGCTGAGCGAAACTATCGACAAAAGCTTTCGCATCTTTCGTCTTGCCGGACTCGATAGCCACACTCTCGACTACGAAGAGTTTCTCGTTCGCCGCCTTTTCGGCAAGTGCGTGCATGAGTGCGAGTCTCTTCTGCTTCTTGTTCACCTTCTGTGTATAGTTGCGCTCCACAGAAGGACCAAATACTACACCGCCCCCTCTGTAGTGAGGTGCTCTTATAGAGCCCTGACGAGCCCGTCCGCCGCCTTTTTGTGAGAAAGGCTTTTTGCCTCCGCCGCTGACCGCGGAGCGGTTTTTGGTCTGAGCCGTATTTGCGCGCAAGCCTGCCGCATAAGCCTTACAGTATAGATAGAGGTTATGGGGATGTACCTCCAGAAAGCTCTGGGGCAGATCCGTCGTTTTGATCACTGTTGCATTACTCATTTGACAATCCTTACCAATCCTCTGGCACCTCTATGACCGGGAACTGCTCCCTTGAGTACCAGAATTCCGTTTTCCGCATCGAAAGAGATAACTTCGTTTTTAACCGTATTTTTGCTGTTGCCGTAGTGTCCGGGCATCTTCTGTCCGGGCTGCACTCTTCCGGGCCATTCACACATACCGATGGAACCGGGTGCTCTATGGAAACGGGAGCCGTGCGCACCGGGTCCGCCTGCGAATCCGTGTCTCTTGATGACACCGCTGAATCCTCTACCTTTGCTTCTGAAACTGGTCTTGACCACTTTCGCTTCGGCAAGAGCTGCGGTATCGAGATCTCCGGCTTCGGTACCTTCGGCCACTTCGATTGTCATAAATTTGTTGAACTCTTTCGAAATACTGTATTTCTTCTGCTGACCTTCGATGGCTTTGTTGATCTTCTTGCTGCTGTTGTATGCCACAAGAGCTTTACCGTCTTCGCGCACCTCGCACACTTTGGTCTCGACTACCTTCAAAAGTGTAACGGGAACGCTGGGTACATCGATCGTTCGGCTCATACCGATTTTCTCTACGATAAATTCCATCCGTTACTCCTTATTTGTCCATCGAGCGGATTTCTACTTCCACTTCGGGTGCGAGATCCAGCTTCATAAGAGAATCGATCGTATCGGGTGTAGCCGAAACGATATCTATCATACGGGCATGTATGCGAATCTCGAACTGCTCACGGCTATCTTTGTTGATATGCGGAGAGCGAAGCACAGTGTAGCGCTTGATCTTCGTGGGCATGGGAATGGGCCCTCTCAGCTCTGCGCCGGTTCTTCTGACTGCATCTACTATAGCAGCCACCGATCTATCCAAAACGCGGTGATCATAAGCTTTAAGCTTCAATCTGATTTTTTCCATAATTTCCCTTGTAAAGAACTCGTAGGATTGCTCCTACATAAAATTTGGAGACGGAATTATACTTCTCTCTCCCTCTATGGGAGATTAAAAAGTTCCAAAAAGAGCAGTTTTTTTACACTTTATTTCCTTTTTGGAAGGAAAGATTTCACTTTACCCCCATGAAAAACCCAACTTTTTTCGCCTTTATATCGAAGAAAAAGATTTTCTCCATCGTGCAAATCGAAGCTCTAAGCCAAGTGCACTACCAAGGCCAATAGCAATGATAGCTCTGCCTAACCCTAACTTCAACGCATCTCTTTCGACGACAAGCCCTGCGACAGCATAAAAATTCAAATCCGATTTTTCTCTTCGGATTATCTGCCATGAGTGTAAAGCTTCTCGACTCTTCTCTTCAATCTCATCACCCTCGCATTTGCCTGCGCAATCTTTTTGGCATCTATTTTGCCCTCTCTTACAAGCTCTTCTATCTCGCCAACAATCCTTCCTGCCGTAAGCATATCCTTTCGAGGAAGCTGATTGGCAAAAAGCAGTATGTCGTCTCCTGCATTTATGGCGAGTCTGAGCGTATCTTTCAGGCTATAGTGTCTCCTTATGGCATTCATCTGCAAATCATCGCTAATTACCACTCCGTCATAGCCCATTCTCTCTCTAAGCAATCCCGTAACGATTTTGTACGACAGACTTGCGGGGTACTTCTCGTCGAGTTTCTTGTTGAAGATATGAGCCACCATGACACTATCCACCGAGCTTTGAGCGAAAAGTATCCTATATACGGAGAGCTCCTCCTCTCTCCACTGTCTGCTTACATCGACGAAACCTTTATGGGTATCTCCGAGTGAAGAGCCGTGACCAGGGAAGTGTTTCAGGGAGGTCAACACTCCCTTTTCGTGCATCTTCCGGATAAATATGGAAGCGTAACGGGCGACTACACGGGGATCTTTGCCATAGGATCTTCCCAGAGCGTATATAACTCTATTTTTGGGGTTTATGGCAAGATCCACCACCGGAGCGAGATTGATATCTATCCCTGCCACGCTCAACTCCCCTGCCATTGCGGCATATATCTTTTCGGCATACGCCTCTCCTCTTTTGGCCACCTCCGAAGCCTTTGGAAAGTTTCCATAGAAGCCATATTCGGCCTTCAACCTCTGTACGAGTCCCCCCTCCTGATCCACAGCTATGAGCAGATCTCCCCTTTCGGAGCAGGCCTGTAACTCTCTTACAAGAGTGGCGAGCTGTTGCGGAGTGCGAATATTTTTGGCTCTCTTCGCATCCGTCGGGTCTTTGTCGAAAAGTATCACCCCGCCCAGATCGTATCTGCGTATCGTCTTGCAGATATCGCTATCTCTCTTGGCACTCGTTCCGAAAAAACCTATCATGAGCATTCTGCCGATATCCTTTTCGGATACAACGGATATCTCCGCCTGGGAGCTCTTCTCTTGAATATCTTTTGCCATAGGCTCCGTAAAACCACAACCGCCCAGATAGAGAATGAGCGGAAAAAGAGCAAAAAGCACTCTCTTCATGGATAATCCTTCGTTATTGTTTTGTTGATTATACTCTGATTTGAAAACGATAGAGATTGTAAATATCGCAAAATCGACCAAAATCAATTTTTATAAACTTTAAGATCGAATAAATCGGAGACTATAATATAGAAGATAGTGAAAATGGTGGACCCTACCGGGATCGAACCGGTGACCTCTTCGCTGCCAGCGAAGCGCTCTCCCAGCTGAGCTAAGGGCCCACAACATAGAAGTGCGAAATTATAACCACTCCAAGATTAAACAAACTTTATATCTTTGCAAAAAATATCAAAATATTCACTCTTTGTATAAGCAAAGTGCCACGAAGAGTCATTACGATCTATCTATTGAGTATTCGCCCTATCGATTCGGGCTCTATCCCTCTGGCATAGAGATATTTTCTGGTTTTCGGGGGTATTGCGAGAATACGGCATCTCTCTCTGAAATCCTTTGGCACTTCGAGCCCTTGTATATATGGAGCGACGAAGAGATAGCCACCTCTTCTCTCCACCGACCATCTCCTACCAACGACCAGACTCTCTTTGCGCAGCACCTCCTCTCTTTCGGCCATACTCATAAGATAGCCCGAGCGCTTGAGCGCATCGTCACAGGCCCTGTCGGCTATCGTCTCCTCTTTCATGAAAACTATCTTCATCTCTGTATTGTCGTAGATATCCGAATATAGAGAACGAATGAGCTTTCTGTCTCTGTCGAGATACTCCAGCGTCCGTAAAATCCCCTCTCCGTACTCCTCTATAAGCGGATTGCCGTATCGCTCTCTGAATCTGTTTCTCTCATAGCTGTCGCAAAAGTTGCTTTCGTCGATATAGTAGCTGTATCCTCTCTCTTCGAGATAGTCCAGAAGCTCCCTCTTCTCATATCTCAGAAGGGGTTTGACTCTCAGATATCTTCTGCCGCTCTTTGTGATTCTTTCGTCGCTCTGTGCCATTCCTGCCAACTCTACCGTACCGGCCCCCCTCACCATCCTCATGAAGAACCACTCCAGACGGTCGTTGAGTTGATGGGCAGTAAGGAGCCTGTCGTAGCCGTGCGACTCTATCAACTCTTCGAAAAAGTTGTAACGGAATCTTCCCGCCTTGGCTTCGAAATTGCTCCCGAAACGGGGGGCATTCGTACAATAGAGTTTTTTGCCGTGGCTGCGGGCGAGCCTTTTTGCGTACTCCTCCTCCTCTTTTGCCTGTTGGCGCAGGCCGTAGTTTACGAAAGCCATGTCGAAATCGATACCGGCCTCCAGAAGGATATGAAAGAGTGCACTCGAATCCACTCCCGCGGAAAAGGCGAGAAGATTCCTCCCCTCTCTCAAGAGTATCTCGATATCTTCCGTCAAAAATCGAGCCATGACACTATAAATATCCAGATTTTTCGAAAGAGCGCCCTATAAGAGACGCTTCAGTATTGTAGATAGAAGATAGCTGTCCGCCTTCTGGGTGATTTTCGCCCTATAGAGCGCACCCACCTCCATCTTTAGCTCGCCACTGTCGTTTACCAGCACCTCTCCGTCTATCTCTGGAGCCCACTGTAGAGGTCTCGCCGAGAGTAGATATTCATGCTCCCCACTCTCTCCGTCGATAGCCAAGTCCAGCTCCTTGCCCACCATCCTTTCCAGAGATTTGGAGATGGAGTTTTCAGCTATCTCGGCGAGAGTTTGTGTGCGACTCTCTATGAGCCCGTCATCGAGTTGCGGCATATCGAAAGCGGCCGTATTCTCTTCGTTGGAATAGGCGAATACATTGATTCTGTCGAAACCGAAAGAGTCGAGAAAGCGGCAGAGTTTGTCGAAAGCCTCTTCGCTTTCGCCGGGATGCCCCGCTATGACGGAGGTACGCACGAAAGAGTCTCTTTTCAGACGCATCGCTTCGAGAAGCTCCATGGTCTTTCTCTCTCCGAATCCCCGCTTCATCACCTTGAGCATTCCATCGTCTATATGCTGTATGGGCATATCGTAATATGTATGGAAGATATCCGAATCGGCGATTGCATCTATCATGGCCATCGTGGTGGTCGAGGGGTAGAGATAGAGTATTCTCGCACTTCGCACTCCCTCTATCCGCTCCACCGCCTCTATAAGTTCGACGAGCCCCTCTCTCATCCCGATATCCCTGCCATAGCTCGAACTATCCTGACTGATGAAGGAGAAGTCGTAAAACCCCTTGCGTACAAGTCTGGAAATCTCGGCGGTGATAGAGTCGATGCTTCTGGATTTGAGTCGCCCCTTGAAACCGGGTATCGCGCAGAAAGAGCAGTTCTGATTGCAGCCTTCGGCAAGTTTGATATAGGCGTGATAGTTCGAGCCGGTTATTACCCGCGCAGAGTTTTCATTCAGGAGATAGACCTCCGCAGAGAAACTGCTCTTCTTGGAAGATATGAGCTCATCTATACGCTCATAGTCTCCCACTCCTGTAAAGAGATCGACCTCTGGTAACTCTTCGGCAAGTGTATCCTTGTATCTTTCGCTCAGACAGCCGCTGACCACCAACAGGGAGTCGGACTTTCTTTGCTCATGAAGCTCCAGAATGGTCGATATGCTTTCACTCTTGGCAGACTCTATGAAGCCACATGTATTGACAATAAGCAGATCCGCCTCGCCGGCATCGTCGGTAAGTTCGTATTCCCTAAGCCTTCCGAGCATCACTTCACTATCGACGAGATTTTTGCTGCAGCCCAAGCTGACGAGGTGAAGTTTTCGTGACACTTTCATCTCGTCAGGAGTTTGCATCCCTCTTGGGAGGGATCGGAGCATTCGAATCTGTTGTTTTCGAGCTTGAACTCCACACTCGTTCCATCTGGCATCTTGAAGGTATATTTCACAGGAGAGGAGCTGTTGTCTTCCTCCCAGCAGTTCTTCTGTGAGCCTTCACATATCTTGAGACCATACTCCAAAATATTGTTGTCTATCTTCTCTATCGGAGTGAAATTTCCCCTCAGGATATTTTTCTGCCTATAGGTGGCCAGTCCCGCCCTGATCGAAGCCACCGTATTTCTGGCTTTGCTTATTATCGCATCGTCTCTGGTCGCCGCGAATTTCGGTATGGCGATAGCCGACAAGATTCCTATCACCACAATTACGAAAACCAATTCGATTATGGTAAATGCCGCTTTCATCTGGGCTCTTTTCATTTTTCCCACCTCCAAAACTAATTTATCTGAAAATTATACTATAATATTCGGGGTGCAGTTACCCAAAAGTTGATTGCACCGACGGAGAGCGTATCCCAAAAGAGAGCGGGAGTATAAAAGCGGACCTCGACAAGAGAGGTGTAGTGCGGATTGTACAATCCCGAAAGAGAGCTGCACGAATAAGCAAGGAGGAGAGAGAGGAGTATGCGCATAGGCTTGAATAGAAAAGGCTTTACGACAATAGAGTTGATATTCGTTATTCTGCTCATAGCAATATTGGCGAGTATCTCCATACCAAGATTGGCTGCCACGAGAACGGATGCTCTAATTTCCGTAAAGGCCCAAAACATAATTACTGGAGTAAACGAGATAGCGGCATATGCGTTGGCCAATGGAAAGACCCAGCCCCATATAGCGGCAATGTCTGCTGGTTTTGCCAATCTTGTCAATACCGGGGAGGCTACGGACACGGGAAATTACAAAATCGAAGTCAAGGAGGGAAATATGGATAATTGTCTGATATTCGAGATAAAGGATCCCGCCACAAGAAAGGAGACCTTGACTATCGATTACGGCAACGGCTCTGCCGATTCGAAATGTTCATTATTGAGAAGACTGATAGATTCAGAGCCATTCCCGATGATACTTCATGGTACCAATGTTACCTATTGAACAACCTTTACTTCGTCTCTCTCTACGAGAGGCGAAGCACCTTTCCTCTTTGTTGCATATTCTCAACCGAAGCTACAGCAAAGAGGAAATATTATAAATTTTGAAAAGGAGAATGGATGAAGAGTATCTGGAGGGCGTACAAAGCTTTTGCATCGCTATATTTTGCAATACTTCTTTTGCCGATAGGCACCTATTTGCTTTATCAATACACAAAGAGGGTCGAGAGTGACACGAAAATCGCTTTCTCTGTAGGCTTGCTCGAGAGCGATCTCATATCATATACGGTCGAAAGAAATGCAACGGTGCGCACAGAAAATAAACAGAACATCAATAAGACTGTCAAGAGAATAGCACCGTGGTTCCACTCTCGGAAGAGGCCGAGATTCTATGTGGGAAGCGAGACGATAGAGGAGGCATTTTCCAAATTCGAAAAATGTTGGCAAGGAGAGTTGCAAGGGCATAGTGATAGAGACAATCTCTACAAGTGTCATAAAATTCTTCGTTCTATAAAGTTTTCGATATACAATATGATTTATCTAAAGCAGAAGGTGCTAAACGAGATACTCTACGCCTTTGCCGCTATTGTAGCCATTATTACCATATTGCTCGTATTTGTACTCAGAAATGTTTTGTACAACTCCCTGAAAGAGGGTTTTTCTTCTCAGGAGATGAGTGGGAATGGATAGACAAATCTCCATCTTTTCGGCGTTGTCGGCCAAGGCGAAGATATTTTCGGAACTGGTTATGTTCAAGCACTCCGTCTTCTCTCTTCCCTTTATCTTTATAGCTATGATTGTGGCTGCAGAGGGTTGGTTTGGGTGGAGACTTCTTCTGCTCGGATTGCTGGCGGCACTCAGCGCAAGAAACTTCGCCATGGGCATCAATAGGTATCTCGACAGAGATATAGACGCTCTCAATCCGAGGACCAGAGGCAGACCCTCCGTGGACGGGAGGGCGAATCCGAAGGAGATACTCCTCTTCAGCACTCTCAATGCTCTTCTTTTCATAGCGGTAGCATGGATGATAAATGATTTGGCATTCAAACTCTCCATACCTATACTTCTGGTATTGGGGGCATATACACTTTTCAAGCGTTTTTCGGCACTGGCACATATCGTCCTCGGCATATCTCTCGGACTCGCTCCCATAGCCGGAGTTGTGGCTGTCTCTCAAGCCATTACCCTCTGGTCCGTATGGCTCTCTCTGGGGGTGGTATTCTGGGTGGCGGGTTTCGACCTGCTATATAGTCTGCAGGATATGGAGTTCGACAGGGAGCATGGGCTTCATTCCATACCTTCTCGTCTGGGTGCAAGAAAGACCCTTACTCTGGCATTCATTTTCCATATCGTGACCATATTTTTCTGGGCACTCTTCGTGTCATATGCCAATATGGGAGCCTGCGGCAAGAGTGCGGTACTCTTTTCGGCACTTATGCTTTCGTATGAGCACTACTTGGTACATAGAGACTTTACGCAGATAGATAGGGCATTCTTCACCGTAAACGGATATCTCGGCTTTCTCTTTCTTGCGCTTGTAGTGTGCAACTATCTATGAGTATGACAAAAGTTGGGATATAATTATCGCGGCAAATTATTAAGTAGTGGGGTAATTCGGATGCTAAAAGTTTTTGTTTTTTTCATAGTGGTGTCGATATATTTTCCTTCGGCTTTTTTGTATGCGGATGCAGAGTCCTTCTTCGGACTCGCCAGTGCATCTTCCGAAACGAGATTTGTAGATAAACTCTCTTCTGTTCTGGAGAAGAGGGTAAAGGCGGCCAAAAACGCTTTTCTCGAGAAGCTCTATGCCGAGCTCTGCTATGTGCCGGTATGGGTGGGTAGAAAAGAGCCTACGAAATTCACCAAGCTTTTGCTCGAGCATATCAAAAGGGATGAGACTATCGTCAAGAGTATGTCCTTGTACAAGGAGTGTTCTAAGCTCAAGAGAGACCTGGACAATCTCTACTCTCGCAAATCCACGATACAAGAAAAGGTTGATACGGAAATACGCACGGCGTTGCTTTACGAAAAATATATCGACTATCTTCTCTATGGGGGGATAGACTGGAAGAGCTTCGATGAAAAGAAGGCGGAATTGGCCGAAAAATACAATGCTCAGGTCGGATGGGACAGATACCATTGCGGCTACTCTCCCCACTCTTTGTTGGTAGATGCCGTAACGAAGGACGACTTCGAGACTATATTCGAAAAGACGGAGCCCAAGCGCTTCAAATATGCAGCGCTAAAGCGTTATTTGCTGAAATATCTCGATATCTACGAGAGGGGAGGCTGGCAAAAACTCCCGAAATATAGAAAAATCAAACCCGGCCACAGCAATAGAGCGATTCCTCTCATAAGAAAGAGGTTGGCGCTTGTGGGTGATTTGTACGAATGTAAAGAGGGTGTCGATATGGAGTCGCCCGTATATGACAAATGCCTACAAGTCGGGATAAAAAGATTCAAGCTCAGACACGGCCTGAAGGGAGACTACAATATCGATAGAGAGACTTGGAGGGAGCTAAGTCTTCCGATCGAAAGCCTGATAGACAAGATAAGACTCAATCTCGACAGAATCAAATGGCTCTATCGCAAACAGGAGGATGTTAGAATAGAGTTGAATATACCCGCATTCAGACTCTACTTCTATGACGGGAAGCATCTGGTGGATACTATGAGGGTCATAACGGGAAAACCGGACCATCCCACCCCCTCTTTTCATGACAGGATGGAGTATCTCATAGTCAACCCCTACTGGAAAATTCCAGAGAGTATAGTGAAGCAGGAGATGCTGAAGCATCTCATAAGAGATCCATACTATTATGAGAGGAGAGGGAAATATCTGCACAAAACATGGGACGAAGATTCTCCCAGAGTGGACCCAGGTAGTATAAATTGGGCTCGATATAGGTCTAAGAAGAAGCATATCCCCTACTACTTCATGCAGCTTCCGGGCACATCCAATGCCCTTGGCAAAATAAAGTTTCTTTTTCCCAACCACTACTCGGTATATATACACGACACCCCTACCAAAAAACTCTTTTTCAGAAATGTCAGAGCTTTCAGTCACGGCTGTATGAGGATACAAAAACCCAGAGAGATGCTCAAGGCACTATCACTCTACAACGACAATATAGATGTGGACGAGCTTATGGCGCTGCTGAAAACAAGGAAGAAGAAAACTGTCGTGCTAAAGCATAAAATTCCGGTAGACATCGTATATCTGACCGCTTTTGTGGATGACTATGGCAACCTGAATTTCAGAGGTGACATATATGGCTACGACAAATATCAGTTGGAGAACTACAAATATGCACTGATAAAGACCGAAAAGGCAAAAAAAGCTACTTGCAAAGAGGATAAAAACAGCGATTTGCAAAGTGAAAAAAGTTCGAAAAAGAGAGTCAAAGCTACCAAAACTTCAGCCAAAAAGAAAAAAGCTAATCGCTCGAAGAAGGCAGATAAAGTAAAAGAAAATGACACGCCTCCTCTTGCAAAAACCGAGAAGGAGTCAAAAGAGAACAACAGCTCTCTTTCGGTCAAGATAGACATAGAGGAGAAAGAAGACAATATCTCTTCAAAGAAGATGAGCAAAGTAAAAGAAGATGACACGCCTCCTCTTGCAAAAACCGAGAAGGAGTCACAAGAGAACAACAGCTCTCATTCGGTCAAGATAGACACAACAGAGAAGGAGAACACAGATAAAGAATCGGCAGATAACAATCTATCCATCTCGACAAAAACAAAAAAGAGCACGGAAGAGAACTCTTCTATCGAAGGCAGGAAGGAGATAAATAGAAAGCAATTCTTCTCTTTGAAATCCGATATAGATAGAGGCAAAAAGAGGAATATCCAAAAGCTCTACAAAGCTCTCGGGCTTCAAGAGCTTCGCAAAAAATAGTAAAAGTTCTTCTATCTTTTTCCGTGAGAGAGCTCTCTACGGGCCTCGAGATATTCCGGGGTGGCCAGTTCGGTCTTTCTGCCGTTTTGCGATAGGACGACGACATCTATCTCTTCACCCTCTGTGTAGATCTCTTCCAGCCTATCTATCCGTTTTGTGGAGATTTTCGATATATGCAAAAGAGCGTCGTTGCCGTCGGGGAGCTCTACAAAGATGCCGTAATCCATAATTCTCTTTATCTTGCCCCTGTATTTTTTGCCGATTTCGAGCTTGACGGCTCTCTCGGGTACTCTGGTGATATCCTCTATATGCTTTCGGGCCTGGTTGACCTTCTCTCTGTCGTGCCCCGTCACCTTGACCTTGCCCTTGTCTCTGTCGAGATCGATGGCCACTTCGAATCTCTCGATGATCTCTTTTATGGTCGAACCCGCTTTTCCGATGATATGTACTATTTTGGAGGGATCCACACTGAAGTGTTCTATGGAGGGTAGTGCCTGGCTGGGCTCTATCTCTCTGCGCGCCCTCTCCATTATCCCGAGAATGTGAAGTCTTGCTTCGCGTGCCTGCAACAGAGCCTCCTGCAGGATTTTCATATCGAGACCGCCGAGTTTGATATCCATCTGCATGGCGGTTATACCGTTTTTCGTTCCGGCCACCTTGAAATCCATATCTCCGTCATGATCTTCGAGCCCCATGATATCCGTCAGTATCGCATATTTTTCATCCTCTACGACAAGTCCCATTGCCACACCGGCTACAAGCTCCTTGACATCTATTTCGGCACAGCACAGAGCGAGGCAGGCGCCGCATACCGTAGCCATGGAGGATGAGCCGTTGCTTTCGAGAACTTCGGATACCACTCTCAGCGTATTTTCCATCTCCATATCCAATACGGGCTCCAGCGCTCTTTTGGCCAGATTGCCGTGCCCCAACTCCCTCCTCCCCGGTGCGCTCACCGGTTTGGTCTCTCCCACCGAAAAAGCGGGAAAGTTGTAGTGGAGCATAAACTTTTCGTTTTGGGGGGAGCGATCGCAGAGAAGTTCGAAAAGCTGTCCATCTTTGGGCCCACCTATGGTGGCCGTCGCCAGCACCTGAGTCTCCCCTCTGCTAAAGAGGCACGAGCCGTGAACACTGGGAAGTATATTGGTCTCTATCTCTATCTTTCTCACCTCGTCGAGCCTTCTACCGTCGGCTCTGGTCCTCTCCTCGAGTATCTGGCTGCGGACATATCTTCGTTTGAGCTCCTCCACCACCCTTTTGATATCCTCTTCTTCGTGCGGCAGGGAGTACTCTTCGGCCTTTTCGATAGCGCTGTGTACGATATCCTTCAGCATGGAGCCCCGTTCGCTTTTTGAAAGTGAGTGCAGAGACTCTCTTATCCTCTCGCCGAAATTCTCTTCGATGAAAATCATCAGGGAGTCATCGGGCTCGAAGCAGTGCAAATCGAGATTCAGTTGAGTTTTCTTGAGCGGCAGTATAGACTCTTCGAAGGCATGGCTCGCTTTTTCTATCGCCGCCGATGCGATATGTATGGCATCCATCAGCTCCATTTCCGACATCTCGTTGCTCTCCTGCCGGGTCAGTACGAGAGGCATGGGGCCCATGGCCAACTCCAGGTCCATCTCCTCCATCTCTATATCGTCTATCTTTTCGGTAGCTCTGGAAGCCATCTCTATCATCAGCAGGTCTTTGCCGCTACCCGCTACGAAGAGGTCCAGTGTACTCTTTTGCATCTCGCTTCTATCGGGGTTTAGTCTGAACTCTGTATCGAATCTTCCGACTCTGACGGCGGCGACACTCCTCTTTACAGGTATATCCGATACCAGCAGAGCGGCATTGGCCGCATGTAGAGCGGCCAGTTGCAGATCGATCTCCCTATCGACGCTCACGACCATGATGGTGATGGTCACCGGATATCTGAAACCATCCGGAAAGAGCGGTCTTAGAGACCTGTCCACGACTCTGGATGTGAGTGTTTCGAAATCTCCGGGTTTTCCCTCTCTCTTTATGAAGCCAGCCGGTATCTTCGCGGCTGCGTAAGCCTTCTCTATATACTGTACGGTCAAAGGCAGAAACGGTTCGTCCGCAGCCTTTTCGTCGAGCACGACAGTGGCTATGATTACGGCCTTGCCCTGTCTGTACATGACCGCTCCGTTGGCATGTTTCGCCACTTTGTCGAATATATATGTCTCATCTATTCCATTTACGGATATCTCTGCTCTCTTTTCGTTCATCCCCTCTATATCCTTTGTTCTTTGTATATCCGAAGTCCGAAGCGCCCTTCCTCTCCCTGCGAATCTCTCGGCAAAGCTATTGCGGCAAAAAGCGATTCATCTTCGAATTTGCGAATCTTTGCAAATATTCTACCTTATATTCCGAACTTTCGGCTGTGATACTCTCCGGGATACTGTCTCTTCAGCTCTTCGTCGTCAAAGGAGAATCTGAAATTCTCCATATACTCTTTGAGGATTTCGTAGGCTCTGTTGAGTCTCTCCATCTTCTCGAACTCTCCTCCCTCTCTATCGGGATGATATCTTCTCGCAAGCTGTCTATATCTTCGCTTGAGATCCTTTCTATCGACCATCGGCGGCAGCCCCATCAGCTCTACCGCCCACTTTATCTCATCTCTTTTCATAAAATCAGAGCAGTCTTCTGTCAAGCCCCGTGCCTCCGAAAGGTACGAGGTTGAATTTGAAAAATATGGAGTTGTTGTGTATCGAGCCTGGTCCCGAATCTCTAAGTACGGGGGTGGTCTCCTGTTTGAACATAAGCTGCAGATTCCAGCACTTTCTATCGAGCATCACACCGACCTCCCAGTCTTTGCTGTAGTCGTTTTCAAAATCGTACGAGAGGGCGCCATACCAGCTCCACTCTTCGTTCTGTCTGTATCTTGCATCCACTTTCAACTCTTTTTGCCACCTCAAATAGCCGAGGTAATCCTTTTTCCAGGTGTAATCGATCGAAAAGGCGTATATCTCGTCTCCGTAGGAGAGTTTGCTGGAAAACTCCAGAGTCTCGTTTTTTGCAAAAGAGTAGGTATAGAGGCTCGAATATTTCCATTTGTCATATCCTATATCGAACTCCTGTCTAAGCAGACTCCATTTGGAATCGCTTTCGGGGTAGTAGTCGCTCTTGAGGAGATAGTCGATATGCAACACTCCTCCGTTACTCTCCCAGAAATGGTGCATCGAGAGTGTAATGCGGGAGTCGGTATAGGGCTCTATCGAAAAGTCATATCGAATACTATCCTTGATATCCTCGTAGTGCAGATTCCCTTCGTCAAATATGGATGACTTGGTGTAGGTGGCGGAGAGAAGCATGGTGTGGATACCCGAAGAGTAAGCCTTTATGAGATTCGCACAGAGCTCTATTTCACTGTTTGCTACAAGTGAGTAGTAGTGCTTTTGCCCGTCGATTGCCTGCGAAAAGTAGTTGTCGGAGACTCTGAACTCTTCTGTTGCAGATAGATTTAGGAAATCGTTCATGAGGGGGCTATGAAAGGATAGAGGTAGAGAGAAGACTCCTTTGTAACCCCTCGTACCCTCCTCCCTGTAGTAGTTTCGAAATTCCATATCAACCGAATATTCAAAATAGCGATTGAAGATGTTCTCGGAAAATCTATGATATTGCAGGCTTGGAAGTTCTTGCAAAGTTTCATCGTTGTCGGGAGACTCCGTGTCTATGAAGTATCTCGATGTAAGGGCGAAGTAGTTTTCGTCGCTGTATAGGAAATAGTTGAATCTCGACTCTTTGTATCGACTCGTCTCTTGAAAATGTGATAGAGTGTTGTGCTGCAGGTTGAGGTAGTCTATATCGTTGAAAAGGTCGATGTTGGCATAGAGCCCGTCTCTATAGCCTTTTGGCTTCAGACTCCCGAGAAAATCGTAATTTTCGTAGAGTAGTTCCAGCCCGTAGTGACTGTCGTATTTCAGATTGTGGATATTGCTGAAGCTGCCGAAGTCTTTGAAATATCCAGCCCTTATTTCGCCATGCGAGAGGGGAGAATCGACGAATCTGAATGTGGCGTAGAGTCCTACTCCCCGCTTCGTTCTTATCTGAGGATCGAGTTCGAGATCCATAGAGGGCGAGATTGCCCAAAAGTAGGGCTGTTCGTATGTCACTCCTTCGTCGCCGCTGTAGCCGAAGTAGGGCATGAGAAGACCGCTGCTTCTACTTCTGTCGAGAGAAAACGAAAGATATGGCAAATAGGCCACCGCACTCTCTCCGACATAGAACTTTACATCGTGCAAACTTATATGTTTCGTTTTCGAGTCGTAATCGGCTCTTTCGAAATGCAAAGACCAGTCGGGGTTGTCACTGCTGCAGCTGGAGAGGAAACTGTTACTCACCGAATAGTTCGAGTCCTGCTTTGTAGCCTCCTTCGCGGCGAGCCAGATATCGTCGCTACCGGTATGATAGAAGTTTTTGAAAGTTATTCTATTTTTTCCAATCTCGAAAACTATGGAGTCGGAGTGAATCTTGTTGCCTTCCGCCCCTAGGATTTCTACATTGCCGGTGATGGTGACACTGTTTTTCGACCTATCATAAACAGCTTTGTCACCCATGAACAAGTTCTTGTCATAAGAGAGCAGTACATGCCCATATGCATATGTAAGGGCATTTCGTGTTTCGAATCTGTCCGCATAGAGCGCAGCTTCGGACTCCGAAGATATGGGATCGGGTATGGAGGCATCAAGCATAAAACGAAGTAGTAGGAGCAAGAGCAGATACCTTCTTAACATTCGCTCTCCTTCTCTGATTCGTAGAGCGTATCCGCCCTACACTCTCTATTTAGCCGTTTTCGAGTGCCTGATAGGCTATATCGGTTCGACACTGCTTACCGGCGAAGTGGACTTGCCCCACAAGCATATATGCCCGCTCTCTGGCCTCCTCTATACTCTCCCCGAGACCAACACAAACCAGCACCCGACCGCCGGTTGCATAGAGTTTCCCATCTTCCATGCGGGTGACGCCGGCATATGCTATATAGCTGTTGTTTTTCAACTCCTCGTGATGAATATCATCTACGATTATTTCACTCGGCGGGCTTGAAGAGTATGGATAGTTTTTGCTTGCCATCACCACTCCCACCGCATAACGGTCGTAGAACTCTATCTGCAACTCTTTGAGTCTTCCTGTCGCAGCTTTGTAGAAGAGCTCACCAGCAGGAGTTTTGAGCAGCGGCATCAACTCTTCGCATTCTGGGTCTCCGAAGCGGACATTGTACTCCAGTATCAGAGGCTCTCCATCTACAACCATCACCCCCATGAAGAGTACGCCGCTAAAGGGCATCCCCTCCTCTTTCATCCCTTCGAGTGTGGGTATCACAACCCTCTCTTCGAGTTTTCGGTATATCTCTTCATTCGCCAGAGGGGTCGGCGCATATGCACCCATTCCCCCGGTATTGGGCCCTTCATCCCCGTCGAGTAGTCTTTTGTGGTCTTGAGCAGCGGGTAGCAGGAGATAGTCTTCGCCATCGCATATAGCGAAGACGGAGAGCTCGTATCCGTCGAGAAACTCCTCTATCACGACTCTCTTTCCCGCCTCTGCGAAAGAGTCTCCCGATAGCATCCGTCGCACACTCTCTTTCGCCTCTTCATGGCTTTTGGCTATTATCACCCCCTTGCCACCGCAAAGACCGTCGGCCTTTACTACGATGGGGGCCTCTAGGCTCTCTATAAAAGCGGAAGCCTTTTCGAGGGAGTCGGTCTCTATATACTTTGCAGTAGGAATACCGTGTCTGCTGAGAAAATTCTTCATGAATATTTTCGAGCCCTCCAGTTGTGCCGCTTTGGCACTGGGTCCGAAAATGAGCAGGCCCCTCTCCTGAAATATATCGACTATTCCATCCACGAGAGGCGCTTCGGGACCGACTATGGTCAAATCTATCGAGTTTTTCTTTGCAAAATCCGCCAACTCCCCATAGTCGCCGATAGAGATATTCTCTCCCAGCTCATCGCTAGCACCGTTGCCCGGCGCAAAATATATCTTTTCGACACTCTTATCTCTTTTTAGGGCGCTTCCTATGGCATACTCTCTACCCCCGCCACCTACTATCAATACCTTCATCTGCACACTCCGCTACTTTTGAAAAAATCAATAATGAGCGACACTCCGCCCACTGTTCATTTTTTCCTATATCCCCCCGAGTGGCCGTCTCCGCTTATGTGTCGGCCCTAATAAGCCAACGGTGGTAAGGCGAGCTGAACTCAGGGAGACGATTCTCGTCCCCTTGGGACTCAATCGAAATCATCTGCGCATAGTCCAGACTACAGACCCTTTCCTCTACTTAGATGTCGGACCCCATATCGCTGGTATGCGAACCACTCAGGGTTGGACGATTATAACCAAAATGTAGTTCATGGAAAATAAAAATATTGAATCATTTATTAATATGAATTAGTATGATTCAATTTTACGGCCGCTTTTATACATGAGTCTATAGTTGGTATCTCGGAGATTACAAAATCGGTATTTTGCGGAAGATGTTCGAGTGTCGCTTTTCCTATGACTACGGCCGTATAGCTCTCGTCCCAGTCGAAATTTTTCAAAAAGCAGTGGATAGTGGATGGAGAGGTAAATACGATAATGGAATTTTCCGGCGGCTTCTCATCTCTCCTGTACTCTGTGCACAGGGTTTCGTAGATAACCTGCTCTCTGAGAGTAATTCCTTTTGCGGCGAGGTGGGCTTTGCTGTCGAAGGATATGACGGCAGGACGCAGATAGAGAATCTTTCTGGAGGCAAAAAATTTCGCAATATCTTCGGCGAGTACCTTGCCGTAGAAACTGCTCGGGCTATATATCACCTCTCCCCCGAGACTCTCTATACGCTTTTTCGTAGCCGGACCTATCGCTATGGAGGGGTACTTTTTCCATTTGGGGTCTATCTCGTCGGCGAAGGAGACGGCCTGCTTGGAGGTGAACATCAATGTATCGGCATCCCCGAAATCCAGTCTCCTGGCAGTTCTGGAGAACTCGATCATAGGCAGGGCTCTCGTCCCTTCCTTTTTCAGCGGCGAAGTGAGGTATATATGCCTCTTGGTCACTTTTTCTCTCCCTCCTCTGCGTAGAATTTGACACTCTTGGCTACCTGTGCCTTGTAATAGCTCTCGTTTATATGCTCATCGTCATAGGGATCGAAATGCGGCGTGATTATCCAGCCTTTGCTCGGCTCGAGCTTCGCTATCTTGTACTCTATCTCTTCGGCTATATTGTGAGCCTCTTCGAGAGTCATCTCCGGTGTCAGTACCATATGAAACTCCACGAAGTTGTGGGTACCGTCGGTTCTGGTCTTGAGCCAGTGATAAGCGTTGACTCTTTTGTCGTTGGCTATTATCTCTCCTATCCTGGCCACCATTTCGCTTCCGAGCGAGCGGTCGAGCAGAATCATTACGCTCTCCTCTATGATTTCGTAGGCCGAATATATTATGTAGAGTCCTATACCGAGTCCGAAGAGAGCGTCCACCCAGTCCCATCCGCTGATATAGACTATGCCCAAGGCCGCTACTACAGCAGTGTTGCTCAGAAGGTCGGTCTGATAGTGCAGAGCATCCGCCTTTATGACGATATTGTCCGTCTCTTCGGCTATTTTGAGCAGATAGCGCACGAGGAACCAAGTGAGAATTATGGAGAAGAACATCACTAGGAGCGAGGGGGCAAGATAGAGAGTCTCTCTCTTTTCTATGAACTTCCCTATAGCTTCATATATGATAAATAGTCCGGAGATGGTGATTATAGTCCCCTCTACCACTCCCGCGATAGCCTGAATTTTGCCTTTTCCGTATTGAAAGGTTTCGTTCGGATGCTCTTCGGATTTTTTTATGGCGAAAAAGTTGAATGTAGAGACCGCCATATCCAGAATCGAATCGATGGCCGAAGCGAGTACGGCCACCGAAGCGCTCATTATTCCGACTATCAGTTTGACGACGGTCAATATTCCAGCTACTGCGCTCGATACTACCGTAGCTCTTCTTTGAGGCGACATAGCCGCCGTATCGATTTCGATATTGCCCATTCCCCGTTCTTTATAAGGATATACAGAGACTATCTTCTTCTTGCCGAGACTCTATATCTTCGTCCGTTACGGTGATTCCTTCTTCCGTATTTGCGCCTTTTATAGCAAACAGGATTACCAAGGCACGGATCGCTATGAGCCGACTCCATCCAGTTGTGAGGAGATTTTACAAATCTTTCGCTCTCCACTATCGCATAATCGAGTGTAGCGCAGCTGTCGCTCATATAGTCGATTACACAATCTTCCGACTTCGAAGCCGTACCTGCGGAGAGACTCCCCACCATCATCGCCATTACCAGAACTTTCAAAATATGACTTCGCATTTTTCAACCTTTGAGATTCGGAATATTGCAAATTATATCCAAAAAAAGGCTCTTTGACTCCAAATTCGACCAATAGAGCATAAACAATCGATATCTGTATATTTCGGCGCACCTCATCGGGAAGCAAGAGTACAAAAGCTCCGTAAAATGCTCAATTTTTTCTCTCTACATATATCCTAGAGCCTCTCTTCTTTATCGTAATCAGTCTCTTCTTCGGTATAGTGAAGCTCTCTTTTTTGTGACCACGCATCGACTCCCATATTATCTGCTCATACATGTAGATATCGTAGAAGAATCTCTCTCTCCCCTTTTCTCTACATACGGTGAAATAGCTGATATGTATGGGTATGGGATGATCCAATTTTATGATGGTTGGTTCGTTGCTGTCGAATATCTCCTCTATCTTTTCATCCGTATATTTCTCCTTCGTATATCTCAGCAGAAGTTTCATGAAGTCGTAGGGTCTCTCCACTCTCATACAGCCCGAGCTGAAAACTCTGTATCTATATCCGAAAAGCGATCTGTTGTCGGTATCGTGCAGATAGACGGAATATTTATTGGGAAACATGAACTTTACACGACCAAGAGCGTTTTTGTCTCCGGGAAACTGAACGAATCTCCACGGAATCTTTCTATCGCTGTGTTGATATGCGAAGAGTTCATTTGGCTCCAACTCTATCTCGGGAGCCTTTTTCGAATAGGATTCATAGACATGGATATTGTGCTGTGTCAGATAGTCTGGATTCTCTTTCAATACAGGGATAAGGTCTCTTTTTATGAGGTTGTCTGGAATGGTCCAAGTGGGGTTGAGTACCATGTAGCTCATTTTACTGTCGAAAATTGGTGTAGGCCGGTCGATTCTACCCACGATTACATCGCTTCTGAAAAGCTCTTCGGAGTTTTCGTAGAACATCATCGCATATTGAGGCACATTGACTACAATATGTCTCTTCTCGAAAGAGTGGGGATAGAGTTTGAGTATCTCGAGATTGGTGATGATCTTTTTGAGATACTCGTTTCTGCTTCTGTTGAGATAGAATATCGTCTTGTGGTCTATATAGTCTCCCGGCTTGATTTTCATCCTCTGTTTGAAACTCTCTACGGCTTTGGAGAGAGCGGCATCGTAGTCGTCGTCTATACGACCGTTTTTCGGATAATCTCCGAAAAATCTCAAAATTTTCTTTATGGTATGTATCCTTCCGTCTCTACTGCCTCTGCGTAGAGTTTTGCCGCTGCCTATCTTTTCGAAGTCGGGCATTCTCCTATATTTCTGCAAAATCGCCACCAGATCGTCATATCTCTTACGAAGGGGCAGAAGTGAGATTAGGAAATTCTGCGTATCTCCTCTCTTGATGGAATCGTAGATGCTCTCTATCGAGGGGAGGTTTCGGGCTTTTGGCTCCCATACGGCATGAATGTCGTCTCTCTCCTTCAGGGTTTGCAATTTTTTCTGCACGAGCTCCCAGTCGGTATCTCCGATTGTGATGAATTTGATGAGCCTTAGATAACTATCCGTCATCAATACATCGAGTCTCGCCTCCGCCTTTAGCAACTCCTCTCTCTGCGGTGTAAAATTGTCTATATTGAATGAAAGATATTTTATCTTTTTCATATTGAAGTCTCTATCGAGATAGTTCAAGAGAGGATTTTTGAGAGAATTGAGCAAAGAGGAGAAGTTCTTTTTGTTGGATTGCCCCACCCAAAATGCATTGAACATATTTTTTTCGTATAGTTTCGATATTATCTCTTCGAATGGACCGCTGAGGCGATTTTTTACGGTTGCTTCTATCTCGGTGCGCAGGGAGAGCGAAAGCTCCTGTGTAGCCTTTATCTCCGATTCGAAGTGCGGAGACTCTTTGCTCGTTTCCGTCGTGGTTTCGCAGTATGCAGACTCTCTCCTCGTTTTTGGGTGTACAGGTTCTATTTTTGAGGATTTTACTCTATCTTTCGCTACGACAGGGCTTCTCTTTTTTTTCTTGTCATGACTTGTGGGATAGAACCTCAATCTATCGTATGGTGAGGCAATAGCCTTTTTTCTCTTTTTGCTGTGCCTCGTCTTCTTTCGAATATGTTTTTTATCGACTCTATATACCGGATACTCTTGTTCGAGAGGCTCTTCTATGACAGAATATATCTCTTCGCCTTTCAATAGGGCAATCGAAGATATGCACGCAAATATCATTGGAGTAATCAATTTATATCCATACACTACGAAGACTCTTTTATGCAGATGAAATTTTCAAATATATAGCTATGCTCCGGTGGAAGAGCTTCATATATCTTCGCAGAGAGTTTTCTTATCTCCCAAAGAGCGCTTTTGGAGCTTCTGAGGGAGAGGAAATTCTGCAGACTTCTGGCATTTATGGTCCAGGTGAGTTCCGTTTTGTACGACTCGGGCAGAGCGTATTTCGCCATATCGTTTGCTATCCCCTTTTTCAGAAGAGAAGAGAGTCTGTTGAGGGCGGCTATCGAGGCTTCATCTACATCTTCGTTTCCGCTAAGTACGATGAATTTCGATGCGGCTTGAAAATCTCTCTCTCCGAATAGTTCGCTCTTTTTGAGCTCTTTGAGGGTGTAGCGCGTACTCTTTACACTCAGACTCGCCATTCTGTGTCTAGCCAACTCCTGCAGGAGAGCTCTGGATATACCGCTGATATAGAAGGTATATACCAGATGTTCGAGTGTCGAAGAGTGTCTGTATTTGTTGCCGACCCTATCTATGAGAGCACGGTCGCGCTCCCCTCCTGCGTCACTCTTGTCGAAGCTCTGCCAACATGTGCGAATGGCGTGTGCGCACACATCCAGCGGTGTGTGATGTAACAGCTCCACTCTCATACAGCTCCCTTTTTGATAGAATTATAGCGCCATTGCTTTAATATGAAAAGAGAGGACGACAATGAGAGCCGAAGATAGATTTTTCAGATTCGAAGAGGATTTCAGAGATCCTTTTTCGAGAGATAGAGACAGAATATTGCACTGCGGATCTTTTCGGAGGCTCGAATACAAGACACAGGTCTTCCTGAATCATGAGGGAGACTATTTCCGTACACGCCTCACGCACAGCCTGGAGGTGAGCCAGATAGCGAGGACACTATGCAGAACTCTCGGCCTGAACGAGACTCTGGCCGAAGCCATAGCTCTGGCACACGACCTCGGACATACCCCCTTCGGCCATGTGGGAGGGGATATGCTGGATACACTCTTGAAGAGGGATGGTCTCGTCAACGGTTTCGAACACAACTTCCAGTCTTTCAGAGTTTTGACGAAACTGGAGAAGAGGTATAGAGATTTCGACGGCCTCAATCTTACCTACGCCACCCTCGAAGGGGTACTGAAACACTCCTATCCATATGAAAAGAGTTTCATGCCCGACTGGGTGAAAGAGTCGTTCAGGATGGATTATCACCCCTCCATAGAGGCTATGGTGGTCGACCATGCCGACGAGATAGCCTACACCAGTCACGACATAGACGACGGCATAAAGTATGAGCTGATAGATTTCGATATCCTCTACGAAGAGGAGTTGCCCCAAATCGTAAAAAGAGCGGTCGAGAGAGAGGGGATAGGAGAAAAAGAGCCCATATTCAGACATAGATTCGTGGCCGCACTGATAAAGCTGCTGGTAGAGGATTTCATAGCCGAATCCTCGAAGCGCCTGAAGAGTTATCTACCGCAGGATGGACCTCTGTGCAGCAGCATTGCGGCCTCCATGCCCAAACCGGTGGGCTTTTCTCCCAAAATGGCGAGCTTGCTGAAAAGATTGAAGAGACTCCTTGGAGAGAAACTCTACAGGCATATGGAGATAGTGGGCAAGATGCATGCCGGAAAAGAGTGTGTAAAGGCTCTATACAGAGCCTTCAGCGAAGATGAAAATCTCCTGCCTCTTTCGAGGAGAGAGTCGCTGCATAGCAGACGAAGGGAGAGAGTCATAGCCGACTATATAGCTTCGATGACCGACAGATACGCAATCAAGATATACCACGAACTATACGGCTATCGTCTCTGAAGAGTGTTTTCGTCACCGGCTTACGAAGGGGATTGGCTCCAAAAGCCTGCTTTCGCTTTCGAAAAGCTGTCTCGAAAAGGGCAGATAAAAGCTATACACAGTCGAGAAGATTGGCCAAAGGGAGCCCTCCGCCCGGGCAGAGGCGGACTATTTCTCTTTTTTCGGGGTGACATACATATTGATGTAGCGCCCTTCCTGATGGGGGGCCTTTTCGAGAGTCGCTACATCTTCGAGCATGGGCCATACTCTTTTGAGGACCTCCACTCCCTGTTCGGGATTGGACATCTCCCTGCCTCTGAGAAAAACTCTCAGTTTGACATGCTTGCCCTTCTCGAGGAATTCTCTGGCGTGTTTGACTTTGTAGGCGATATCGTTGTCGGCGATTTTACAGGAGAATTTCACCTCTTTTACATCGATTTTTTTCTGGTTTTTTCTCGCCTCTTTCTTCTTCTTCTCCAACTGGTATCTATGTTTTCCATAGTCCATTATCTTGGCGACCGGAGGATTGGCGTCGGGGGAGAGGAGCACGAGATCGAGCCCCTCCTGCTCCGCGAGCCTCAACGCCTCTTCTCTGGGGATGATGCCGTACTGCTCTTTGTTCTCCCCCACTACGCGAAGTTCTCTCGCTTTTATGGCATCGTTCATCACGATACCATCACCCTTTCTGTTTCCTCTGCCGTTACGCTGTTGTCTGCTCAAATTCTACCTTCTTCCAGTTGTTTGGCCAATTGTAGCATAAATTCCTCTTCCGAGAGGTTATATTGCTCTCTCTTCCTGCGGTCTCTTACGGCTACGCTACGATTTTCCACTTCGGCATCCCCCACTATCACCACATAGGGTACCTTCTGCTTCTCCGCCATGCGTATCCTCTTGTTGAGAGATTCGTTTCTGTCGTATATCTCGCTGTCCATACCCATTTCGAGAAGCTTTTGGGCTATCTGCGAGGCGTAAGAGGAGTGCTCCTGCGAAATCGGTACGAATATCACCTGTGTCGGGGCTATGAATAGCGGAAACTCTCCGGCGTAGTGCTCCGTGAGAATGGCTATAAAGCGTTCGAAGCTTCCCAGAATGGCTCTGTGTATCATGACGGGGCGCTTTCGCTCATTGTCTTCGGCGACATATTCGATATCGAAACGCTCGGGAAGATTGAAATCGACCTGAATGGTGCCGCATTGCCATTTGCGCCCTATGGCATCGGTTATCTTCACATCTATCTTCGGTCCGTAGAAGGCTCCGCCCCCCTCGTCTATACCGTATGGCAGACCGTTTTCGTCGAGGGCCTCTTTGAGCGCCTTGGTCGCCGTCTCCCACACTTCGTCGTCACCTATGGCCTTTTCCGGTTTGGTCGATATCTCCATCGAGTAGTCGAAATCGAACTTCTTCATCACCGCATCCACGAACTCCACCACTTCGAGTACTACCTCCTTTATCTGTTCGGGCGTACAGAATATGTGGGCGTCGTCCTGGGTGAATTCCCGCACTCTGAGCAGTCCGTGGAGTACGCCGCTCTTTTCGTGGCGGTGTACGACACCATATTCGAAATATTTCAGAGGAAGGTCTCTGTAACTCTTGACGGAGTGTTTGTATATCAGAATATGACCAATGCAGTTCATCGGTTTTATACCGTACTCCTGCTCGTCTATTTCGGTGAGATACATGTTTTCGCCGTAGCAGGCGTAGTGGCCGCTCGTATGCCACATCTGCGCTTTGAGTATCTCGGGTCCTCTGACGGGCTGGTAGGCTCTTCTTCTGTGCGCTTCGAAGAGTATGCTTTCGAGTCTGCTTCTGAGTCTGGCCCCCTTGGGCATCCAAAAGGGGAGACCCGCTCCCGCGTTTTCATCGAACATGAAGAGTTCGAGTTCGCTGCCGAGCTTTCTGTGGTCTCTTTTTTTCGCCTCTTCCACCATTTTGAGATACTCTTTGAGGCTCTCTTTGTCGGCGAAAGCTATACCGTAGATACGGGTGAGCATCTCCGCGTTTTCGTCACCTCCGAGATAGGCACCGGCCACTCTGGTGAGTTTGAAATTGTGCAGAAAGGAGGTATCCGGTACATGCGGTCCACGACAGAGGTCCTCGAACTCACCCTGTCTGTATATCGAGACCGTTTCGGAGTCTATATTCTTCAAAACCGCCTGTTTGAGCTCGTCATCAGAGAATTTTTCCGCAGCTTCGCTTCTGGATATCTCATATTTCTCTATGGGATATCTCTTCTTCGCTAGCTCTTTCATCTTCTTTTCGATCCTTTTGAGCTCCTCTTCGCCTATCTTCTCTTTCGTCCTGAAGTCGTAGTAGAAACCCTCGTCCACTACAGGTCCGACAAAAAATTCTGCCTCTGGATAGAGCTCTCTTATCGCCTGGGCCATCAGATGGGCGGTGGAGTGCCTAATAATCTCCAATGCTTCGGGGGAGTTGTCGAAATATATCTCGCTCCCGACCTTTTCGGGGGCACTCTGCGTATCTACAATCTCTCCATTCTCTTTGATATAACCGATGATCTTTTCACTCACTTCATTGCCTTGCTCGAGATTTTAACGGCGATTATATCCAATTGGGTATTAAGTAACGCAGCCAACCTTGAAATCGAAAAACGATAGAATAGGCGGAGATATCGCACAATAGCTCACAAATGGAAGTGTCGAGCATCTTCTCTCAACCCGAAGTGGAGCATAATCGTAGCTATCCAGCCCACCTTCGCAGTAAATAGCCAATCGAGAAAAAGCCCTATTCACTTGCAGCTTGCTCTATTTAAACTCTCTTGACGGGACTGAAGTCCCCACTCCTCGATTCTTCGTACTTCATATCGTGATAGCGAAATCAAAGCAATGCAGTATGCGAGATTTCACCGGCGACTGAAGTCGCCGCCCCTATAAAGGTTTAAACTCATATCACCGTTGGGGCCGCGACTTCAGTCGCGGATTCAACACAAAAGTTCATACAGGCTTACCATCACCATGGATTATAAAAGTCCATCTACTTGGGGCCGCGACTTCAGTCGCGGATTCAATTTTGAAGTCCATACAGGCTGACCATCGACATGGAAAGCAAAAGTCCATCTACTTGGAGCTGCGACTTTAGTCGCGGAATCGACACAAAAGTTCATACAAGCTTACTATCGCCTTGGAAAGTAGAAGTCCATCTACCATCTGTACAGGACTGAAGCTTCTGCCTCCTTTGGGCTTTGGACTCCATCTCGCAATGGCCAAATTTAACCCCTACTCTATGCAAGACTCTATCGGCGACTAAAGTCGCCGCCCCGAAGTGTCATAATCATTTTAGAGTCATGACTTCACTTAAGCATTGAACTCTAAAAGCTACACCCACTCACAATAGAGCAGCCTGAATCCCTGAAATATCACCACTACAGATCTATCTATGCCAAATTTGGAGCTTTGCCTGTATCTTCCTATCTGCTCTTTGGCTTGCTCTATTGTCTGTT
>OFBV01000010.1_pt1 | contig 41018 bp, 43 predicted proteins | sample 1520691 | NCBI WGS metagenome assembly OFBV01 (sample SAMEA3696450, study PRJEB22514) | metagenome | biome: water; feature: marine; material: hydrothermal vent | place: Pacific Ocean | collected 2014-08-16 | depth 1514 m | reverse complement strand
ACGAAATTCCCCTCTCTTGGAGCAGACGCCTCATCGAACACGGTATCAAAAGGAACTTTCTCTCTATCTCCATCATATTCTCTCTCTTTCAGTCCGAAAACGACCCTTTGTCGGTATATAGTCATTCGGAAAGTTCTCTATATACCGCATATACGGGCAACCAGTAGTATAGTCCGTTGGAATCTTTCACATATGCTGTCTGTCCGTCATTGAATGTGGCGACTATCACCCCTTTGTGAAGATGCTCGCAGAGGTAGTATCTATCCGAAGTCTCATCGTAATAGATGCCATCCCCCAGATCTTTGGCAGCCATACTTTTGGCATTGTGCAAAGGTACACTCTCGTAGCTGTGCGCAAGTGTACAATCGCTATGCAAGAAGGTTGCGTTTTCTGTGTAGGAGATAGTTATATCTCCCTTTTTCCCTATCATAAAGTGAATAATGGTATCTCCGTTCTTGGGGAAAGTGCATAGTCCGTCACTTTTGTAGGCTACACCATTGTACAAAAAATCATACAAGGAGTTTCTATCGCCCTCTCTTATATAACCCTCCGCGATATCCTGTGGATTTTGCGGTTTCACGACTCCTGGATGCTGAAGCGGATCTTTTTTGAGCGCCTCGGAAAGATATATTCCGTAGTTGTATCCAGGAATATCCTTTATATTCACACTCTTTCCATCGTTGTATATAGCCGTAATAGTTCCTCTGAATATATGTTTGGCGTTGAAATATTCGCCTGTAACGGGATCGAAATATATATCTCCTTCGATAATAGGTGCCTCCAACTCTCTATCGCGAGGAGATATCTTTTTGTATCTCTCTCTCAAGGCACAAATGTTGGAGTATTCTTTACCTCCCTCTTTGAAAGATATCTTCATCGTATTGTCAAAGTATATCTCGAAGTGAAAAATCGTATTGGGGTCGATGGGGAATATACACCCCTCACCCTTGTAGGCATAGAGATCGCTTTTGACATCGTAGATATAGTTTCTCTCCGATTCTCTCATATCGCCATAATCGATTACATTCTTGTCGGAATGCAATGCCTTGATAGGTCGATACGGCATCTTCTCTCTTCTCCAGACATGCAAAATGTCCACATTGCTCGTGTAGCCCTTTCTATCCACGGCTACAGCCCTACTCCCATTATCTGTCACGGATACGAGTTTGCCATTGTATATTTTATCGACCTTGTAGTAGAGCCCTCTTTCTTTGTCGTATGCCGTAGAATCCTTTGTAAAATATGCTTCGATCTCTCCATCGACTGCAATGGTATCTGTTAGAAGCATATCCACCGTGCACTCGAAACTTTTTTTGCTTCCATCCTTGAAATAGGAGATCTCTACGCTGTTGTCACTATATATTGTATAGTCGAAAGTACTGTTTTCATCGGGATATATACAACCATCCGTTTTGTAGGCTCTGCCGACACCGTTTATATCGAAAAGAAAATAGTCTTCATGTATATCGCTGCCTCTCTCCACGACTTCTCTGCCGGAGAGTAGATCATCTATCATTCTTTTTGCCTCTACGACACTTTCGGAATCGGAATCGACATTGACCATTACCTTCTGGGCGAGACGAGGATCGGAAATTCCGCTATCGGCGAAGTAGAGTCCGACCTCTCTCTTGTTCTGCATCGTCTCTCTATCGTCTCCGAGCGCACCGTTTATGACGGCCAGAAGAAAAACATTTCTTCCGACCCTTCCACTCTCTATATCCTCTTTCCAATATTTCAGGCCATCTTCATCCGCCACCCTGTCGAAAAGATTTCTATATACCGCTCGTATGAAATCCTCCGTCGGCAGAGAGTCTGGATATCTCATTTTGGTTTCGTTCTGATCGAAAAAACTCATCGCTATAGCATCTATATCCAGATTGGAATCGTGCACCCAATATTCAAGTCCCGCTTTTTCGGGTGCCCTATCGAATGTAGCCACATATAGTTGTGCAACTCTCTCTCTTTCCACCTCCGCACCCATCAGTACGGAAAAAAACAGAAAGCAAATCAAAAGATATCCCCGCATAACTTCTCCTCTCATCTATCTGTGCTATTTTTCATTTCGATATGATAATTCTATCCAAAAACCGGAACATTGAGTGCAATCGAAAAGATAAACGCTTCTATGCTACTTATGTAGCACAAGCAAATCCACTTATATTCTATAATTTCGGCGAAATAGATATAGAAGAACGAAGTAGGAGGTCAAAGATGATGATTACGAGATTCGATCCCTTCAGGGAAATCGCAGAGATGAGAGAGAGAATGGAGTATTTCAACAAACTTATAAACGGAGCCGAAGGCAGGATGGAGGAGAAGGGTGTGGATTTCATCCCCTCCGTCAATACGAGAGAGGCGGACGACGCCTACTATATAGAGGTCGATCTGCCCGGAGTCAAGAAAGAGAATATCTCCATAGATGTCAATGAAAATGTCCTGAGCATCTCTGGCAGCAGAGAGATTGAGGAGGAGAGAAAGGATGACGAGTTCTATCGTCTCGAGAGTATATACGGAAAGTTCGAAAGAAGCTTCTCTCTGCCCGAGGGGGTGGATGTCGAGAAGATAGAGGCTGAAGCGAAGGATGGCGTACTGAGGGTCAAAATCCCCAAGGTACAGGTAGTGGAAAAAGCACCGAAAAAGATAGAGATCAAATAGTATCGAATAGAGGAGGTTCAAGATGAGCGATATCAAAAAAGAGCTTCAGAATGTAGAGAAGAAGATCGAGCAGGGAGTTGTGGAGGGTGCCAAGAAGCTGAAGGAGACCTTCGCCAATGTCGCCAGCCATCTGCCTCTGGCCAATCTCTCCAGGAACAGAGAGAAAGACCTCTATCGTATCGAGGTGGATCTGCCAGGAGTGGCCAAAGAGGATATAGATGTGGCCGTGGACGGAGACTATCTGATAGTGACGGCCGAGAGAAAGATGAGCGAAGAGGTGAGCAGGGACGACTACTATCTGCTCGAAAGCGTATATGGCAAATTCGAAAGAAGTTTCTATCTGCCCGAAGATATAGACAGAGACTCCATCGAGGCCCAATATAGAGATGGAAGACTGCTTATAAGTTTCGAAAAGGTTCCCGCCAAGAAGAGAAGGGATATAGCGATCAAGTAGGGGCTTCTCTACCGCAACGCCTCCGTAAAAAGGAGGCGGATATAACTTTGCTATACTACTAAAGTCCTCTTTCGATAAAATAAGAGCGAAATTATATTCCCATCCGGACGGTCGATGAAAATAGAAAGCAAAACAATGCACTTTACTTCTCCTCTCTATCTCGAAAGCGGGCGTATTTTGGAGCCTTACGAGATAGTTTACGAGACATACGGAGAGCTCGACGAAGAGAAGAGCAACGCAATACTGCTCTGTCATGCGCTGAGCGGTTCGCATCATGCCGCCGGATTTTACGAGAACGACCGCAAGCCCGGCTGGTGGGATGCGATGATAGGTCCGGGCAAAGCCCTGGATACCGATCGCTTCTTCGTCATATGCAGCAATGTGATAGGCTCCTGTTTCGGCTCTACCGGTCCGATGAGTCCCGTATATCCCGGGGAGGAGCCTTATAGGCTGAGGTTTCCGGTAGTTACGGTCAAAGATATGATAAGAGCGCAGAGGCAACTTCTGAGCAGAATGGGAATACACCGACTTAGAGCCATCATCGGGGGTTCGATGGGGGGTATGCAGGCTCTGCAGTTTGCCGTGGACTATCCCAACTTCGCCCAGACCGTGATACCTCTGGCAGCGACATACGCCACGAGACCATGGGTGATAGCTTTCAACAAGGTGGCTGTCGAAGCGATAAGAAGAGACCCCCGTTTCAAAAACGGAAACTACGATAGAGACGCCTTTTCGGAGGATGGGCTCGACGGACTCGCCATAGGAAGGATAGCGGGACATATCTCTTATCTGAGTCCGGAGTCGATGGATAGTAAATTCGGACGCAACTATGTGGCCACGGACGGTCTTTTCGAACTCTTCGGCAGGTATGAGGTGGAGAGGTATATGGAATACAACACCAACAACTTCTCCAGGATTTTCGATCCTCTGAGTTATCTCTATATCGTCAAGGCCATCAATACCTTCAATCTCTCCAGAGGCTACGACTCCCTCTATGAAGCGGTGAAGAGAATAAGGGCGGATCTGCATCTTATCTCTTTCAGTGGGGACTATCTCTTTTTCCCTCATGAGATGGAGCATCTATACAGGATGATAAAGAGAGAGGGGCGCAACTGCACTTACCACTGTATAGATAGTGATTACGGGCACGACGCCTTTTTGGTGGAGACGGAGAAGTTCGAGCATATCGTAAAAGATATATTGAAGGAGGGCTGATGCGCAAGAAGAGATTCGAAGAGGAGTTGGAACACTCCCGCAGGATAGTGGAGAGACTCATGGACCCCGAGATTACCCTCGAAGAGAGCGTCAAACTCTACGAAGAGGGGATGCAGAGTGTCAAGAGGGCGCGACAAATGATAGAGGATGCCAGAAAGAGGGTGGAAAAGATATCACAGGATGCGGAGAGCAAAGAGTGATGAAGAGTCTGATTGTAGGGGCTTTGCAGCTTCCGACTCTGGGGATGAATGCGACAAGGCTCGAATTTTATCTCAAAAATGCGGCCAAGAGAGATACGAAACTCATGCTCTTTGGAGAGTATGTGCTCAACCACTTCTTCGGAGAGTTGAAGAGTATGCCTCTCTCCATGCTCAAAGAGCAGAGTGCGAAACATATAGAGATACTCAGACGCTTCTCTGCGGAGTACGACATGACCTTCGTCGCCCCGATAGTCAAGGTCGAAAAGGAGAAGATCTATAAAAAGATTGTCAAGATATCCCCTAGGAGCGTACATTACTATAGCCAACAGATACTCATACCATACGGGCACTGGAATGAAAAGCGCTTTTTCGACAACGAAGCCGGAGAACTTCGGGAGCCTATGATATTCAAGATAGAGGGCTTCAGGGTGGCTGTCATGGCGGGATTCGAACTTCACTTCGATCGTTTCTGGAGGGATATCATGAAGAAGAGAGTCGATTTGGTGCTCTTGCCTACCGCGTCCACCTTTGGTTCACACTGTAGATGGAGAGAGCTTATCAAAAGCAGAGCTTTTCTCAACGGCTGCTATATCCTCAGGGCCAACAGACTCGGAGAGTACAGCGACGGGGAGTTGAAGTGGAGATTCTACGGCGACAGTATGCTCGTAAACCCTGAAGGTGAGGTGGAGATGATGCTCGAAGACAAGGAGTCGATGCTGATAGAACCAATAGATAAAGAGAGTCTCAAAGAGCATAGAAGAGCATGGCAGTTCGATAGAGAGTTGAGAAGCAGAGGTGAATTATGATGGAGTATAGAGCCTATTTTCATAGACAGATAGAGTTGTGGGGTCGGCAGAGGCAGGAGAGGCTCAGGTGTAAACGGATAGCGGTAATAGGTTGCGGCGGTCTTGGTTCGACTCTCGCCATGGCTCTGGGGTGTAGCGGTATAGGAGAGATAGATCTGGTCGATTTCGATAATATCTCTTTGCACAATATTCACCGCCAGATTGTCTTTACGCTCGATGATCTGAAGAGAAACAAGGCGCTCGTTACCGCAGACTTGCTGAAAAAGAAGAATCCGTATCTTGAGACGAGGGTTTTCGAGAGCGATTTCGAAGAGTTTTCGCGAATCGAGACGAAGTATGATTTGATTCTGGACGCTACGGACAATCTACCCGTAAGAGCGGAGATAGACAGGTGGGCGAAAGAGAGAGGGACCCCCTGGATATACGCCAGTGTAGAGGCTTTCAATGGGCAGGTTTGCTTTTTCGATAAGTCGAGTTTTCAGGCTTTTGCCGCAAGCAGCCATGAGCCTGCCGGCATAGCTGCCCCGATAGTGATGCAGATAGGTTCGATACAGGCCAATATGGCCCTGCGTTATCTTTTGGGCTTGCCTGTCGAAAGAGATATTTTGCACTATATATACTATAGTGAAGATGGTGAATTGAATATAAGAAAATTCACTATGCCCAAGATAGAAGGAGAAGAGTGTGAATAGAGGATACGCAGTGGTGATGGTGGGTGCCGTTTCGCTTCTTGTGTCGATTTCGGGATGTACGCAGGAGACACAGAATTCGATAAGCCGCTCCATACAGAACTGGACAGGAACCAACGGGGTGCTGGATATATATGCAGGTGAGAAGCTTGTAAAGCGTTTTATAAAGATAGACAAGATATCGACCGCATACGGTACCAACGATGCAAGAGTGCGTCCCTACAGATACGGTTACGGATATGACGACAAAAACAGAAATCTGAAAGTGGATGCGGGAGAAAAGAAGGTCTATTTCGAATTTTCCGACTATTCGACCAACTACATATTCTATGAAAACAGATAGAGGGAGGTTTCCAATGAAAAGAGTTTCCACACAAAGAGCGCCGAAAGCGATAGGTCCGTATTCTCAAGCGATAGAGGCTAACGGGATGATATTCACATCGGGACAGATAGCCCTCACAGCCGAAGGAAAACTGGCAGGTGAGACTATCGAGGTGCAGACCCGACAGGTATTGCAGAATCTCTCCGAGGTACTCGCTGCAGCGGGTGCCTCTCTCGATGATGTGCTCAAGACGACCGTTTTCCTCTCCGATATGGAAGATTTCGCCAAAATGAACGAGATCTATGCTCAATATTTCAAGCAGAACGCACCGGCAAGAAGTACGGTCGCGGTAAAAACCCTGCCTCTGGATGTAAAGGTGGAGATAGAGTGTATAGCTCTAAAAAGATAGTCTCTTTTCGATACGATCGAGATATTATCGAGCTTTCATACATGGTTTTAAAAAAAGATTAAATGTTGATTGGATATAATCCACCACTTCATTATGAATCAAGAGAAAATAAAAGGGATTAGGATGTACGCTATCATAAAAGCAAGCGGGCAGCAGTTCAAAGTACGCGAAGGTGATGTTCTTAGCTTCGACAAAATGGGAATGGAGCCCGGAAGCGAAGTGGAGTTCAGGGAAGTACTTGCACTCAACGACGGCGAGCTGAAAGTGGGCACACCTCTGGTGGAGGGTGCCGTAGTCAAGGGCGAAGTTATCAACGAGGGACGCGACAGAAAAGTCATTATATACAAGAAGCGTCGCAGAAAAGATTCCAAACTCAAGCGCGGTTTCAGAAGAGATTTCACGCGTGTAAAAATTACCAAAATCGCATAAGGAGCTGATATGGCACACAAAAAAGGGCAGGGCTCGACCCAGAACAACCGTGACTCCGCAGGTCGTCGTCTCGGTGTCAAGAAGTATGGTGGGGAGCGCGTGGTTCCCGGCAATATAATTATTCGCCAAAGAGGTACGAAAGTACATCCCGGCAATGGTGTAGGCATGGGAAAAGATCACACAATATACGCTCTTATAGAGGGTGTGGTCAAGTTCGAAAACAAGACTGCAAGCAAAAAGAAAGTCTCCGTAGTACCTGCATAATAGCACCGGTAGGCATATCCGCAAGAGAGAGTCTTGCGAAGTGCCTCACAATACTCCACAAAAATATCATAGAGGCTTCTTCGGATTCGAAACTGCTATAATTTGGAAAATTCATTTCCAAGCGGGGTAGTCTCTATGCACTCTTTCGAAGCCGAAACGACTCTAATAACGATTCTGACACTGGTTGTTGGCACCAACGCACTCTCGAGGGTGAGTAAGATTCCGGCGGTCTTTCTGCTCCTGATAGGCTCATATCTGATATCATGGCTCTTTCCATCTGCGATACCGCTGAATATGAAGGAGCACTTCGATACCCTGATTGTCTTCGCCATTCCACTCATCTTCATGGGGGATGCTCTTCATCTCAAATTCGCCGATATTAGGAGATACGGCCTAGAGATATTCTATCTTGCGGTCATATCCGTAGCTCTATGCATAGCCGTAGGTGCGAGTCTGAGCTATTTCGAACTCTTTCCCGGACTCACGCTCGGAGCCTATGTGGCCCTCTTCGCCGTCAATATGGCTACCGATGCGGTCAGTGTGCAGTCGGTACTCTCACGCTTTGGCGCTATAGAACATAAGATAAAGGTTCTAATAGAAGGGGAGTCTCTGGGCAACGACGCAACGGCGGTCATTGCATATTTTTTCATAGGAATCCCCTGGATGATGAATGGTCATATCGACCCCCTCGACGCTGCGGCTGCCTCCGTCAAGGTCTTTTTCTTCAGTGTCGTGCTGGGGCTGCTGATAGGATACACATTCTATATCGTTCTCAAACTGCTCGAAGAGAGGAGAAACGAATTTTTCACCTTTGTCATAGAGGCCTATCTGGCTTATATGCTTGCCGAGCATCTACACATAAGCGGTATCCTGACTCTGATAGTGGCGGTGGTCTTCAGTGTCGTGCTGGTAGATAGAGATATACAAGAAGACATACAGGAGCTCGAATCTTCTTCGAAATACAGCTCGCGCATGAAGCGGATGCTCTTTTTGAAGAGAAGTGCGACCACGAGGGAGAGAATGGCCTACATACACGAGATGGCGGGTGAATTCGGTTATATAGCCGCCGTCATCATATTCTTCCTGCTTGCGGAGATGGTGGACCCAATGATGATGATTCATTACTGGAGAGAGATTCTTCTAATGTTCATAGTGACCACGCTCATAAGGGCTCTCTCTATGGCTAAATTTGCGTTTCTCGGTAGCAGAACGAGCATGATCGAGCCTGTTGGCAAAGAGGGGTGGTTTATCCTGACATTCAGCGGTATGAAAGGGGCGCTTTCCCTGATTCTGGTGCATATGTTGCCCCATGAGACACCATACGCAGAACTTTTCGAAGCGGTGACGACCGGTACCGTTATTCTCTCTATCTTCGTTTATGGTACGATAATGTGGGTATATTTTCTATTGGGAGCAAAAGGGCTCTTTAAATTCGCAGATTCGACTTTTTCGAGAAAAAGGGAGTGATAGTATCCGGTTTTTGAGATATTGTGTGTATAATAAGCGGGCAATCAAAGGGTGGAAAGGAAAGGGTCTTGGATATGTACGATTTGAGAGAGATTCAGATGTTTTCCAAACTGTCCAACAGGCACATAGCCGAGATCAAAGCCAATTCGGTAATACGCAGTTTCAGTAAGGAGAGTATCGTTTTTTACGAAGGGGATAAGGGAGATTTCTTCTATGTAGTGATAGAGGGCACGATAAAGCTCTACAAGACATCCCCGAAGGGCTCTCAGATTCAGATCAACCGTCTCGAGGCACCGGCGATAGTGGGCGAATATGCCTGTTTCGAAAAGATGCCCTTTCCGGCTACATGTGAATTTGTCACCAATGGCAAAGTTGCGATGATCCCCTACCAATATATCTATAAACATCTGCACGAGCCCGAATTTTCGCTCGAAATGATAAAATCACTCACCTCCAAGATAATGGTACTCTCAGCCCTTGTGCATAAAGAGACGATATTCTCTTCGGAGGCCAAGGTAGCCAAGATGCTTCTTGAAAACAGCGAGATCTTCAACAGACTCAAATATAACGAAGTGGCGGCCATACTCAACCTAACACCAGAGACCCTCTCTCGTATCTTCAAAAAACTGAAAAAAGAGAAGATTATAGAGGTCGATTCGAACCACAATGTACATATATTGGACTATGAAGCGCTCGAAAGTACGATAGAGAGCAACAAGGTAAGGAAGTGTAGCGACTGTATTTCGGATTTCAAAAACCGACACGCAATCCAATAGCGGCTTTTGCGCTTCTCCTTTACCGAATTTTTATGCTATGGGTGTGCCCAATCTCCATAGCTCTCTTCCCACTCGGCGAAGGATGGGTCGAAATAGACTATTCTTCTCTTTTTGAACTCTCTCGTGGAGTATAGTTTTGCATAGTCCCGTAGGCCGGTCTCTTTCGCCATCTCCTCTATCGTCTCGTCACAGGCGTCCTGACTCTTGGCGTGTACCATAGCGAAGAGATTGTATGGCCAATTGGGATATTTCGGTCTTAGATAGCAGTGGCTGACAGCGCTGAAGCTCGCCATCTCTCTGCCTATCTCTTCGGCCCTCTCTTCTGGTACGCTCCATACGCTCATCGCATTGGCCGTGAATCCTGCCTTGCGGTGGTTCAAGATGGTGGCAAAACGCCTCATAATGCCGACCTTTTTGAGCTCGTTGGCTATAGAGAAGTACTCTTCATAGTCCATATTGAGCCTCTCTATGGCATCTGCAAAAGGCTCGGAAGTTATGGGGATATCTTTCTGCAGCTCCCTGATGGCGGCATAGTGCCTTGCGTTGAGCTTCATACTCTGTTCCCGTCTTTGTCCGATGCTCTCTTTTTTGGCTCTTTTGCCGGTAGTATCGAGCTTGACGGAGATTTTGAACATTTTTATAGTAGGTAGTGCTATACTCTCTTGCGCTCCCGTGAGTGTCGCAAGCCTCTCTATGGTCTTTTGTAGTCCGAGTTTGGAATCGGGGGCGGTGGCTATGGTGAACCAGAGATTGAAATCGTGATCTCTTTCGTAGTTGTGGCTGACTCCCGGGTGTGTATTGATGATTTCGGCAGCCTTTTCGATCGTGTCGGGAGAGACTTTGAAAGCTACCAGAGATGAACTATATCCGAGTCTGCGTGTATCGAATATGGCGGAGGTCTGTCTGATAATCTTCTCCTCTTTCAATTTTTCGAGAAGCTTTAGCACTTCGCTCTCCTCCGCTCCGAGCTCTTCGGCAATCTTCCTGAATGGGCGTGCCGTAAGTGGGAAATCATCCTGTAGTCTATATAGTAGTTCATCTCTCACGAGGTCCCTCCTGCTGTATCGATTTTGCAAATATCACTTATTGTATATGAACTATGCAGATGTAATATTGACAAGAGTCAATGTTTTGGGGTTAAGTATCGAAACATTTTTTCCCATTGAAGGAGTAGTGTAGATGAAAATTGATATGTATCAATCGTTTTTCAGCTTCAAAGAGTTACAATCTTTGCATCCCGTAACAATATAGGAGGTTAGAATGGGAATGAATCGACGAGATTTCTTGAAGAGTTCGGCGGCAGCTGCGGCCGCTTCTGCAGTGGGTATAAGCGTACCCAGCGAAGTGAGCGCAGCCGCTTCCAAAGGCGAAGAGGGATGGCGCTGGGATAAGGCGGCATGTCGCTTCTGCGGTACCGGATGTGGTATCATGTTGGCAACCAAAAACGGCAAGATAGTGGCCGTCAAAGGTGACCCTGCGGCTCCGGTCAACCGTGGTCTCAACTGTATCAAGGGTTACTTCAACGCAAAAATCATGTATGGTGCCGATAGGCTGAAGACACCTCTGCTCAGAATGAACGACAAAGGTGAATTCGACAAGCACGGCAAATTCAGACCGGTAAGCTGGAAGAGAGCCTTCGACGAGATGGAGAAGCATATCCGCAAAGCTCTCAAGGCAAGTGGTCCTGAAGGTGTGGCCGTATTTGGTTCTGGACAGTACACCATCATGGAGGGTTATGCCGCCCAGAAGATGATGAAGGGTGGATTCCGCTCCAACGCTATCGACCCCAACGCCAGACACTGTATGGCATCTGCAGTTGTCGGCTTCTATCAGACATTCGGTATAGACGAGCCCTCTGGATGCTACGACGACATCGAACTTACCGATACGATTATTAGCTGGGGTTCGAACATGGCGGAGATGCACCCGATCCTCTGGTCTCGTGTATCTGACCGCAAGCTCTCCGACCCCGAAAGAGTGAAGGTAGTCAACATCACCACATACAGAACCAGAAGCTCCGACCTTGCGGATTTCGAAATTATCTTCCGCCCCAGTACGGACCTGGCACTCTGGAACTATGTAGCTCATGAAATAGTTTACAACCACCCCGAAGCTATCGATTGGGACTTCATCAAAGAGCACATCGTATTTACAGTAGGCCCCGTAAATATCGGTTACGGTATGAGAAGAAAGGGCGAGAAGTCTATTACGCCTGTCAGACCTGATGGCTCCGCAGGTAAATATAGCGCCAAAGAGATGGAGACCATCAACAAAGAGATGGCCAAGGAGGTCTCCAAACTCGAAGGTCCCGCTCTTGAGCCCTATGGATACAAGACTGGCGACACTATGAAAAATATTCCTGGTACTCTGAAACACTGGCTTATCGGATTCGAGGAGTACAAGAAGTCGCTAGCTCCCTATACGCTCGACTATGTCGCACCGCTGGTAAAAGGTGACCCCGACGAAGATCTCGAAGCCTTCAAGAAAAAGCTCAAAGATCTCGCGGCTCTCTATGTGGAGAAGGGCAGGAGCGTCGTATCCTTCTGGACAATGGGTATGAACCAGCACACAAGAGGTACTTGGGATAATACACTCAGCTATAATGTTCACTTCATGCTCAACAAGCAGGCCAAGCCTGGAAACGGAGCCTTCTCGCTGACAGGTCAGCCCTCTGCCTGTGGTACGGCAAGAGAGGTCGGAACATTCTGTCACAGACTGCCTGCGGACTTGATGGTCAAAAACCCCAAACACAGAAAAATCGTCGAGAAAAAGTGGCAGATTCCCGAAGGTACGCTCAACCCCGTAGGAAATCAGCATATAATAAAGATCCACAGAGACATCGAAGATGGCGTAGTCAAATTCGCTTGGGTCAATGTATGTAACCCCTATCAGGATAGTGCGAGCGCCAGACACTGGATAAGAGCTGCCAGAGAGATGGACAACTTCATAGTCACTTCCGACGGATATCCTGGAATCTCCGCGATGGTTTCCGACCTCGTTCTCCCCTCTGCGATGATCTACGAGAAGTGGGGTGCATATGGTAACGCCGAGCGAAGAACACAGCACTGGAGACAGCAGGTACTGCCCGTAGGTGAAGCAATGTCCGATACATGGCAGTGGGTCGAGCTCTCCAAACGCTTTACCGTCAACGATCTCTGGGGCCCGTACACTCTTAGAAACGGCAAAAAACTTCCCGATGTCAGAAAAGCGGCAGAGAAGATGGGTTACAAGCCCGATACGACAATGTTCGAAATCCTCTTCGCCAACGACAGAGCCAAAAAGTACAAGATCGATCTCGAGAGCTTCCCTCAGAAAGGATACGACAATACCGAATGTATTGGAGATTCCAGAAATGTCAAGGGAAGTGATGGCAAGGTATTCAAAGGATACGGCTTCATGCTCCATCAGTATCTCTGGGAAGAGTATGCTTGGTTCGGAAGAGGACACGGACATGACCTCGCAGACTTCGTTACCTATCACAAAGTTCGCGGACTCAAGTGGCCTGTCGTTAACGGTAAAGAGACATTCTGGAGATTCAATACCAAATACGATCCCTATGCCGCCAAACATGCCAAAGAGGCAGGTCTCAAAGACTTCGCATTCTACGGGCCTCTCGCTAAGAAGCTGGCACACGGAGATCTCAAGGGTATCAAAGACAAGAAAAAGACCTCTATTGCCAACAAAGCCAAGATCTTCGCAAGACCCTACATGGATCCGCCGGAAAGTCCGGACAAAGAGTACGATACATGGCTCTGTACGGGACGCGTTCTCGAGCATTGGCATAGTGGTACAATGACAATGAGGGTTCCCGAACTCTTCAGAGCCGTTCCCGAGGCGCTGTGCTACATGAACCCCAAAGACGCCAAAGCAAGAGGCCTCAAAAATGGAGACCTTGTTTGGGTGGAGTCCAGGAGGGGCAAAGTCAAGGTAAGAATAGAGACAAGAGGAAGAAACAGACCTGCAAGAGGACTGGTATTCGTACCGTGGTTCGACGAAAGGGTGCTTATAAACAAAGTATGTCTCGATGCGACATGTCCTATGTCTAAGCAGACAGATTATAAGAAGTGTGCTGTCAAGATATATAAAGCTTGATTTGAAAGGTAGAAGGTGAGTGAGAAGGCTAAGAAAGTCACTATAAGTTCAAGGCGCAGATTCTTTACGGATGTCGCCTATAGTGGCGGGCTCGGATTGATGGGTGCTCTGCTGTGGGGAGGATATGCCGACAAAGCCAAGAGCTCACCTCTGACTCTCAGGCCGCCCGCGGCAGTGGAGGAAGAGGATTTTCTCAAACTATGCATAAAGTGCGGATTGTGCGCAGAGGCCTGCGTCAATAGGCCTGCAAACATAGACAAGGAGACTGGACGAGCCAAGCCCGGAACTCTAAAAATGGCAAAAGCTGGAGACAATGTGACTATTGGTACACCCTTCTTCACTCCAAGGGATGTACCTTGCTATATGTGCGATGATATTCCCTGTGTAGTTGCTTGTCCGAGCGGTGCCCTCGATGTAGAGAAGGTTACCAACAAAGAGACGGGCGAGCTTGATTTCAAGATGATGAATATGGGAATTGCGGTTGTTGATACCAATTCCTGTATCGCCTACTGGGGAATACAGTGTGACGCATGCTACAGGGCGTGCCCTCTGATGGACGATGCCATAAAGCTGGTTTACGACCGTAATGAAAGAACGGGCAAGCACGCCTTTTTGAAACCGATGGTCAATATGCATTCATGTACCGGCTGTGGACTCTGTGAGCTTGCGTGTGTAACCGAAAAGGCGGCGATTTTCGTACAGCCCAGAGAGATTGCACTCGGAAAGCCCGGCGACCACTATGTAAAAGGCTGGGACAAAAAAGACCAACAGAGAGTGGCAAACAGAGCCGAAAGCGACCTGACGACACACGACAAGCGCAGCGAGAAGAAGCCCGAAGACTATCTGAATATGGGCGTGGAGTACTGAGATGAGATGGAGCAATATCAAATATCTGGTATTTAGAAGAGTTGTACAGTTGGGATTACTCTTCCTATACGCCATGGGTAACTACTACGGATGGAGAGTGTTGCAGGGTGATCTTTCTGCATCGATGCTTTTTACTGCGATACCCCTAAGCGATCCTTTCGCGACACTGCAGATTTTAAGTACAGGTGTAATGGTGGGTACGAATGTGTTGGTAGGTGCATTGATTATCTCACTCTTCTATGGCATCGTAGGAGGCAGAGCCTTCTGTAGCTGGGTCTGCCCCGTCAATATGGTGACCGATCTCGCGGCTTGGTTAAGGCGCAAACTGCTTATCGACAAGATTGGGAGGAAGATATGGATAAGTCGCAATATCAGATACTATGTGATAGTGATTGCCCTGATAGTCTCGGCCTTTTCCGGAATGGCGGTTTTCGAGATAGTCAGCCCCATAACCATCCTCAATAGAGGAGTCATCTTCGGCTTCGGTGCTGGTGCGGGATTGATAGTAGCCATATTCCTCTTCGATCTCTTTATTGTCAAAAACGGCTGGTGCGGACATATATGCCCTCTTGGAGGTATGCATTCGCTTATCGGCAAAAATAGCGTAATCAGAGTCAAACACAATAGTGACAACTGTACATTATGTATGAAGTGCAAAGAGGTATGCCCCGAAGTTCAGGTTTTGGGAATGATTGGAAAAAGAAGCGAATTTGTATCGTTGAAAGAGTGTACCAACTGTGGACGCTGTGTAGATGTATGCGACGATGACGCTCTGGATTTCAATCTGAGAAATTTTATAAAAAATAGTTAGGGAGGATATAGATGAGAAGTTTGTTCAAACTCGCTCTCGTCGGAGCGGTAGCGGCAAGTGCCGCTCTATACGCGGGAGAAGTGATAGATATAAACAAAGGTGTGAATGATCCCAATCTTATAAAGAAGGAGGATCTCGCTAACAAGAAAGTGGTTGATGCTGTAAATCTCGGACTTAGAAAGGGTGAGCTCAACGGTGCGATGAATCTGCCCAAAATGAAATATGATCGCCCTGCACCTGGTACTGCCAAAAGGTTCGCCCGCTCCTATGTGAATGCACCACCACTGATTCCTCACAGTGTCGAGGGATTACTTCCTATAACGGCTAAGAACAATGCATGTCTTGGATGTCACATGCCTGCTGCTGCCAAGGGTGTCGGAGCGACATCTATACCGGTATCTCACTTCACGGATTTCAGACCCAATACCAAGATTGCCAAAGACGGCAAGGTGATAAAAGACGGAAAAGTTGTCAAAAATACTTCCGATGTCAAAATTGCCAAATTCAAAAAGATGAAGAAGCTCAATCCGGCCAGATTCAACTGTTCGCAGTGTCATGTGCCCCAAGCAAATGTCAAACCTCTCGTAGGAAATACATTCCAGCCGGATTTCTCGTCCAAAGATTTGATGCAGAAGTCCAACCTCATAGATGTAATCGGCGAAGGTGTGAAGTAGAATGTCTTCGAGGCGTGATTTTTTTCGCTCTATCGTAGGTAGAGGCGAAGAGGTTTCGCCCGAAGAGGCGCAAGAGGTCGTTGTCAGACCTCCCTACGCCATCGATGAGTCGCTTTTTCTCAGTAGGTGCATAGAGTGTACGCACAAGGCTTGTGCAACCTCCTGTGAAGAGGAGATTATTGTAATTAAGGCCGACGGTACACCAACGCTGAATTTTTCCAAGAAAGGGTGCACATTTTGCGAAGAGTGCGCCAATGCGTGTGAAGCAGGTGTCTTAGATCTCGAAAAAGGGATTGGAAAAATCAATGTTAGATTTTCAATAGATATAAAGTCGTGTCTTTCACACAACGGTGTTATCTGTTTCTCTTGCAAAGAGCCCTGTATCGATGATGCGATACTCTTTGCAGGTATGTTCAATCCTGTCATCGACGATGAGAAGTGTAGCGAGTGCGGTTACTGTATGGCGCGCTGTCCCGTTAGGGCACTCGTCTATGAGCCGGTGCCTATTGCTACCTACTCGAAATCCGGCACTATGGATGTATAATGTCATTACAAAATTTTTGAAATGGAGTCTTGCAGATGGAAAGAGAAGAGTTGCTCGAGAGATACCCTAATCTATTGTCGTTACTCGATGAGGATATCGACGAAAGAAGATATCTCGTAGTGGTGGACCCGAATGTGGAGGATGAAGCCGATGAAGCCGATGTATTCGACCCTACAGAGTATAACTGGATGATATTTCTTCCCGAGAGGATAAAAGAGGCTCTTGGGGAAGAGCTTTTTGCGGAAATCCCCTCGAGACTCGAAAAAGTCGAAATTTTCGAGGACTTTCTCGACGATGACGAGGACCTTTTCGGAGTTTGGAGCGAGGCAGATGAGGAGAGTATAGCACAGGCCGTAGTTCAACTGCTCGAAGAGCTAGCTATTGAAAGAAAGAAAAGGATCGAGTGATGAAAAAGAAGATATACATCTTAATAGCTTTTCTCTTGGCCACCTTCAATATTTTTGCGGCCGAGATCGTTACACCATACAAGCAGCTTGTCGCCGACGATGCTGTAAACGATATTGTCGTCAGAGATGGTCTGGTGGTTGCAGGTACCGAGCATGGTTCTCTTATAAGATTTGAACTTGCAAGCGGTAAGGCACAGACTCTCCTAACGCTGCCCAAGATAAAGGATTTCATGGGTGATATGATGAATGACAAGATCTTCACTGTCGATTATATCGAGGGTAGATACCTCATACATAGTGACAGTGGAGAGGGAGGCTTCAGCGATATCTATCTCTTCGAAGAGGGTAAGTTGAAAAAGCTAATAGGTGCCGACAGCAGGCTGGCGATAATCAAAGCCCGTTTTATCGACAAAGATCATATACTCTTTGCAGACTTGGGGAGTGTGCTCTATCTTTACGACATACCAAAAAAGAAGATAATCTTTTCGAAAGCGGTTAGCGGATCGAAGTTTTCGGATTTCGCGCTACGAAAGAGTCGTAAACAAGTAGTAGTCGGAGGCGAAAGCGGTGTCTTGAGGGTAGTGGATGTAAAAAGTGCAAAGGTATTGCGTAAGATCGAAAAACTGCACTTGGACAATGTATTTAGTGTCGCCTTCTCGGCCGATATCATATCTGCGGGTGGGCAGGATAGAAGGGGCAGCTACTACGACCTCAAAAGCGGTAGAGGAGATTACATCAAAGGTAAATTTCTCGTTTATGCCACTGCCATCAGCCCGAAGGGAAAGTATATAGCATACGCCTTGGAGCCTGATAACAGTATAACTGTTTTCGAGAGAGACGGTATGCATAAGCGTTATCTCCTAAAGGGTCAAAAGAGCATACTTACAGCGATCAGATTCGTAGATGAGAATACACTGGTATCGTCGAGTCACGATGACACCATTATGGTATGGAAACTGAAAAAATAAGGAGTTGGAATGAATATTTCGAGTATTGTTGTGCAGTGTCTGCCCAAACATTATGACGATATAGTAAAGTGGTGTAAAGAGGAGGGGATATGTGAATTTCACTTCGGTGACAAGGAGAAGGGAAAGATTATAGTTACCATCGAGGGTAAAGATGTAAACGAAGAGATAGAAAAACTGAGAAAGGTTCAGCTCGCTCCCCATGTAATCGCAGCCGATATGATGATGACCTATCAAGAGGATCTTGATGATGCTATCAAGGAGATCGAAGCTGCAGATCCCGTCCCAGAACTCCTGACGAGAGAGGATGTGGATCCCGACACTGTTGTATATCACGGGGATCTGAAGAAGAAATTCTAAACCCGAAGCGCCATTGCGGCAGGCCCAGTTCCTGCTTGCTCGTGCAAACAGTACAAAGTCCCCGATTTAAGTACTTTTCGAGCATTTTCTATCTATCTATCTTCTGCTTCAGCCCCGCACAGATGGTAGATAGACTTTCGCTTTCCATTTCGATGGCGAATTTTATGGACTCCAACACAATTCCGCGACTAAAGTCGCGGCCCCGAAAGGTGGCAATGCTATCAGGGGCGGCGACTTTAGTCGCCGATAGAACCTTGCATAGAGCAGGGTCTAAAATTAGCTATTGAGAGATGGAGTCCAAAGTCCAAAGAAGTCGGAAGCTTCAGTCCCGCACAGATGGTAGATGGACTTTCGCTTTCCATTTCGATGGCGAGTTCTATGGACTCCAACGCTAATTCCGCGACTAAAGTCGCAGCCCCAAGTAGATGGACTTTTATAATACATGGCGATGGTAAGCCTGTATGAACTTTTGTGTTGAATCCGCGACTGAAGTCGCAGCTCCAAGTAGATGGACTTTCGCTTTCCATGTCGATAGCCAGCCTGTATGGACTTCAAGGAATATTGAAAAGTATTTCATATTTTAATAACTGTGCAGCTTTTATGAATCTTGCTATGGGGGATAAGATAGTACTGCAGGCGTACGATTCGTTATAATTGCGGAAAAAAAAGGATTGTCATGAGTGTAGAGAGTGAGTTGAGAGAGAGAAGCGGCAATCGCTGTGAGCTCTGTTCGTCGCAGGAGAATCTTGCCGTGTACGAGGTCTATCCGTCGGATGGGAGTGCCGATAGAGCGCTGCTTCTGTGTGATGTCTGTATGAAAAGTGTGGACAATCCCGCCGAAAATCTCAACCACTGGCACTGCCTGAACGAGAGTATGTGGTCTCAGCTTCCCGCCGTGCAGGTGAGTGCGTACAGGATTTTGAAAAAGATTGCCCACGAGGGGTGGCCGCAGGATATGCTCGATATGCTCTATCTCGAACCGGAGGTAGAGGCATGGGCCAAAGAGGGGCTCGAAAAGGAGGAGGAGAAGGCTCAGCCAGTCAGAGACAGCAACGGCAACATTCTACAGGAGGGGGATGCTGTATCCATTATCAAGGATTTGCCGGTCAAGGGGGCCGGATTTACCGCCAAGCAGGGAACGACGGTAAAAAACATCCATCTGCTCGCCGACGATCCGACACATATCGAAGGGCGGGTCAACGGTGTGAAGATCTTTCTCAAGACCGAATTTCTGAAGAAGCTCTGATTCGAGCCGGAGGGAGACTCCATCCGAGAAGATATGAAGAGAGAGATAGAGAAGCTGGCTATCGTACGCCTCGGGGCGATGGGGGATATCGTGCACTCCATGGCGGCTCTGCAGTTTGTGAGGAGAGCCTTTCCCGGGCTGAAAATTTCATGGTTCGTCGAAGAGAAGTTCGCCGGTGTGCTCGAAGGCAACGAAGATGTGGACGAGATAATCACCGTAGATCTGCACTCTCTCAAGAGGAAGTTCTCCTTTTTGGCTTTGGCGCGGATGGTCTCGAAGATATCCGGAGCGGGAGATTTCGATCTGGTGGTGGATATGCAGGGGCTGATCAAATCGGCGATAGTGGCCCGTCTGGCAGGAGCGAATGTCGCCGGCGGAGACTTCTCCTCCGCCCGTGAGGGTGTCGCTTCGATACTCTACAGCCATAGATACCGCATCGACTGCACCCTGACGGCCCCTTACAGATTCGCCTCTTTGCTGGGGCAGGCTCTGGGTGTGGAGATAACTATGGCTCAGCTGGAGCGCAAGAGTCCCTATCTGGGCTGGAGCGCGGAAAATATCGAAAGCTCGGTGGCCGAAGTGCTGGATGTGGCCCGAAGAGAGAAGATAGTCATCTTCGTGGGGGCGAGCAACGAGAGCAAGAGATATCCGCCCGGGCGTTTCGCCGAACTTTGCGATATGCTCGGGGAGAGATACGATATCTTCCTGCTGGCGGGGTCGGAGGCGGAGAGAGAGGATGGCGAACTCATCGAAGGCAGAGGCGGTGCGCGTCTTCTGCCTCCGCTGAATCTCGACACGCTCAAGTTCGTTCTCTCTTCGGCCGATCTCGTGATAGGGGGAGATACGGGCCCCGTACATATGGCATGGGCTCTCAATCGCCCTTCGATAGTGCTTTTCGGTTCTACACCCGTAGAGATGATGATGCAGGGGGAGAGGAATATCGCCATCAGTTCGGGAGCGAAGATAGCCAACCCCTGCGGGGGATTCGACAAAAGTGACAGGTCCATAGCATCCATAGCGCCCGAAAAGATAGCGCAAGAGGCTGAAAGGCTGCTCTCTTGAAGCGAAATGCAACGAAAACACCCTTCCTCTTCTCTCTGCTCAGGGCCCTGCTGAGGTCTCTGCCGATATCGGTGGAGATAGCTCTCGCCGGAGGACTCGCCCGTCTGGCATCGATGATAGACAGAAGGCACAGTGCCGTGGCGATGGCCAATCTCGATTTGGCGTACGGCGACGAGATGCCTGCACAGGAGAAGAGGCGTATAGTCGTACGAAGCTACGAAAATCTCATCATTACCGCAATGGAGACGATAAAGGCGCAGGGGGCTTCCAGAGAGGAGATACTCTCCAGAGTGGAGTTCGAAAACGAAGAGTTTCTTCTCGAGGCTCTCGATAGCGGCAGAGCCATAATCTTCATCACGGCCCACTTCGGCAACTGGGAGTTGGGGGCTCTGGCGATAGGGGCGCGATTTACGCCGATAGCCATCGTGGGCAGACCGCTGGACAATAGAGCTCTGGATGCCGTTTTGAGAGCGACGAGAGAGCAGTTCGGTATAACGATGATTCCCAAGAGCAGGGCGCTTGTGATGATGATGAAGAGTCTCAAGGCCGGGACTCCGGTGGGTGTGGTGGTGGACCAGAATACCCGTACGAAAGATGGCTTGCTTGTCGATTTTTTCGGCAAAGAGGCGCGCCACACTCCCGTGGTTTCGATTTTGGCGAGACGGACGGATGCGCTTGTCGTGCCCGTCTACTCCTTCAGCGATGACTACCGCAAGTGGAGAGTGCGTTTCTATCCTCCTCTGGAGATACGAAAGAGCGACGATATGCAGAAGGATATAGAGGAGTTCACCCAGAAACAGGCGGAGGTGACCGAGAGAGTGATTCGCTCCAAACCCGACGAGTGGTTTTGGCTTCACAAGAGATGGAAAAACAGATACGAAGAGATATATAGATGAATATACTGCATACCGAATCGATGGGTGTCGAAGGGGGACAGACCAGAAGGGTCGTAGAGGAGCTCAAAATCGCCAAAGAGGCCGGTTGCGGGGCCTATCTGCTCTGTCGGGAGGGGACATGGCTTCAGAGATATGCACGGGATGAGGGGATAGAGGTGCTGACCGCTCCTCTCGCCAATCCTCTGGATATCTACAGCACCTACGAGATAGTCAAAATCGTAAAAAATTACGATATCGATATCGTCCACTCCCATGACAGCAAGGATGGATATCCCGCCCTCTATGCCGCCATGATATGCAAGAAGCCCTATATCAGAAGCAGGCACAACGATTTGACCAAAAAGCCGGGCCTTGTCTACCGTCTGGCGGACGCAACCGTCACGACGGGGAGCAAGATACGCTCCGAGTTGATTTCGCACGGTATCGACGGCGAGAGAATCGTCTCTCTCCCAAGCTATCCACAGCGCGAGAGATTCAGCCCCGATTCGGGCAGGAGGGAGAGGATGAGGCGAAGCTACGGCGTGGAGGGGAAGTTGGTGATAGGCACTCTCAGCGGTCTGAACGAGAGAAAGAGGCCCCATCTCCCTCTCGAAGCCGTAGCCTCTCTGGCCGAGAGTAATCCCGATATCGTCTATCTCGTAGCCGGCCCCGAAGGGAAGGAGCGATACAGGGAGAGCTTCTTTGCGCAGGTAGAGAGGCTTGGACTGCAGGAGAGGGTGAAGTATCTGGGCTTCGTCGAACCCGAAGAGTTTCTCGATGCGATAGATATCTATATCTGCTCTTCGAGAAAGGAGGGGATACCGCAGGCGGTGATGCAGTCGATGATGATGGGCTGTGCCGTCGTGGCGAGCGATGTGGGTTCGGTAAGAGACCTCGATGTCGAGCGGAATATCGCCATCTTCGAGCCCGAATCTGTGCATGAGCTTTCGCGAAAGCTGGGAGAGATAGTGGAAGACGGGGGGTATAGAGCCCGTCTCGCCCGCCTCAACGAAAGGCTGGCGGCGGAGAGATTCAACAGGGATATATTGGCCGGAGAGTTGATATCCCTCTATGAGAGAGTTCTTCGGGAGAGAGCGTGAAACTCAGTGTAGTGATATTGACATACAACAGCCGGAAGCATCTCGAAGAGGTGCTCTCTTCGGCACTCTTCGCAGACGAGGTGCTGATACTCGATGGATACTCCGACGACGGGAGTGTGGAGATAGCCCGGAGTCTCGGAGTCAGAGTGGAGTTTTCGCAGTGGCTCGGTTTCGGCAGACAGAAACGCAGAGCCGTGGAGTTGGCGAAAAACGACTGGGTCTTCGTACTCGACAGCGACGAGGTGATAACACCGAAACTCGAAGAGGAGATAAAGAGGGTGCTCGAAAATCCGCAGAAATCGGCATACAGAGTACCCAGACTCAATATCTTTTTTGGCCGTCGGATGAGACACGGCGGACTCTACCCCGACGCTACCGTGAGGCTCTTCGACAGAAGGAGATGCAATTTCGACGAAAAAGAGGTGCACGAGAAGGTGGTGGTGGATGAGAGGGATACGGGAGAGCTTAAAAACCATATGCTCCACTACGCATACGACAGTGTCGAGGAGTTCATCGCCAAACAGAACCGCTACTCCACTCTCGGCGCCAAAGAGAACAGACTCAAAGCTATCTTGAACCCTGCGTGGACATTTCTGCGCATCTATATCCTCAAGGCCGGTTTCCTCGACGGCTGGCAGGGATATGTGACGGCGAGACTCTATGCGCAGTACACATTCTGGAAATATATCAAGGAGAGGGGATGAGTATCAGAGTGCTTCATACCGAATGGTCCAACGGCTGGGGAGGTCAGGAGATACGGATAATCGAAGAGATGAAAGCGATGAGGCAGATGGGTGTCGATTCGCGTCTGGCGTGCAGGGAAGAGGCGCTCATCGCCCGCAAGGCCCGCAAGAACGGCTTCGAGGTATATACTCTCCCCTTCAGGGGCAATACCGATTTGTCCACACTCTTTTCGCTGATATCCATCATCCGTAGAGAGAAGATAGATATCGTCAATACCCACAGCGGGAAGGATACCTGGGTGGGCGGTCTGGCGGCCAGGATGGCCGGTGCCCGTTTCATAAGGACCAGACACCTCTCCAATCCGATAAATCCGTCGAGACTCAATTTCATAAACTCCCTTGCCGACTATGTGATAACTACAGGTGAAAGCGTGCGCAGAGATATGATAGATAACAACCGTATCGCCCCGCAGAAGATAGTATCGATACCCACGGGGATAGACGAGAAGCGATTCGACCCCGCCTGCTGCACGAAGGAGGAGGCGAGAGCCCGTTTCTCTCTCCCGCGGAATGGGATACTCATAGGTATAGTCGCCGTCTTGAGGAGCTTCAAGAGACACGATATCTTTTTGCGTTGCGCTTCGCGCATAGCCTCCAAATATCCGCAGAGCTCTTTCGTCATAGCGGGAGATGGCCCACAGAGGAGGCATATCGAGGGGCTGATAGAGGAGTACGGACTGCAGGAGAGAGTCTATATGACCGGACATGTAGATAGAGTCGAAGAGTTGATGAGAGCACTCGATATCTTCGTACTCAGTTCGGACTCCAAAGAGGGGGTCCCCCAATCCGTGATGCAGGCTCTGATGCTCTCTCTGCCGGTGGTGGCTACCGATGCGGGAAGTACGGCCGACCTCTACCGTGACGGGAATTTCATCATGGTGGAGGCAGGCGACGAAGATAGCCTTGCGGAGGCTGTCGAGACTCTGCTTTTGGAGCCCTCTTTGGCAGAGAGTCTCTCGTCGAAGGCGAGAGAGAGCGTGATGGAGTTTCGACGAAGCGAGATGGCACGCAGGGTCATGGAGGTATATCGAAGCGTACTCGATGGCAAAAAGAGATGAAACTTCCTCTCCTCAAGGGTGATATCGACACAGAGATAGTCCAAAAGGCGCTCGATGCCGGCATATGGAAGAGGCGGCCCCACTCTCTACTATACAGATATGACAACTATCTGCTCAAGATATTTCAAATGCAAAAATATGCCGATTTTTTCAGGAGATATTTCGCATCTCAGGCAAGAAGAGAGGCAGACTCCAGCACCCGGCTTTCGGCTTTGGGGCTGAAGAGTCCCGAAATTTATGGTTACGCTGTGGTGCTGAATCCCTTTTGCAGATATGATTCGATTCTGCTCATGGAGTTGGTGGAGTACGAGAATATACTCTCGCTGCTACTTAGGAGAGCTCCGAAGGATGAGAGAAGAGAGAGGCTGCTTCGAATCTTTGCGCAGAATCTAAATATCTTTTTCGAAAACGAAGTGGCACACAAAGACCCGCACTACGGCAATATACTCGTAACGGCGGATGACGAGCTGGTATGGATAGACAACGACATAGCGCCCATGAAGCGCTGTGAGGATGAGTTGAGATTCATGCGTAAATATCTGAAAAAGGATTTCCTTTCGGAGGATGAGGCGCGAAGGCTTGTGGACTCTCTGCGCTGCAGTTGTGAAAGGGAGCGACTGATGGAGATTTTTTCGAAATCGAAAGGATAAAATGTCACTCGATGGGTTATACTGATACAATCAAGTTCAGGAGGGTAGGATAGATGGGACTTTTCGACTGGATAGGTGGACAGTTTATAGATGTCATAGAGTGGATAGACGACTCTCACGATACGATGGTGTGGCGCTTTCCCAGACAGGGAAATGAGATAAAGTATGGTGCCAAGCTCATAGTGCGCGAGTCTCAGATAGCGGTTTTCGTAAACGAGGGGGAGATAGCCGATATCTTCACCCCCGGGACCTATGAGCTCGAGACTCGGAATCTGCCGATTCTGACCTCCCTTCAACACTGGGACCATGGATTCAATTCCCCTTTCAAAGCGGAGGTTTACTTCCTCAATACCGCACGATTCACCAACCTCAAATGGGGTACCAAAAATCCGATAATGTTAAGAGACAGAGAGTTTGCAATGGTGAGGCTCAGAGCCTTCGGCACCTACGAGATACGGATATCGGACCCGGAGACTTTTCTGAAAGAGATTGTCGGGACGGACGGACACTTCACCGTGGATGAGATAGACGAACAGTTGACGAATCTGATAGTCTCCAAACTCGCTGTAGTACTGGGAGAAGACGATACGCCAGTACTCGATCTCGCAGCCAATTACGAGAGATTCGGAGAGTATATCACGCAGGCGATAGCTCCATATTTCGAAGAGTACGGTATCGAGCTTATCAGGATTCTGGTGGAGAATATCTCACTGCCTCAGGAGGTTGAAAAGGCTCTCGATGCCAGAAGCAGCAGAGAGATAACGGGCAATCTCGACGACTATCTGAAATATCAGTCGGCCGAGGCTCTCTCCGCGGATGGCGGCATGAGCGAGATGGCGGGACTTGGGGCCGGTATGGCCATGGCTCAGCAGATGGCCGCCAATTTCTCGAATAGCTCTTCCGCCACACCGCCTCCTCCTCCGGCGGAGGAGAAGTGGTATATAGCCCGAAACGGAGAGAGTCTCGGACCCTACGGCAGGAGAGAGCTCGAGACGATGGTCAAAGATGGGCGTATCGGCAGAGATACATATCTCTGGAAAGAGGGCTTCAGCGGCTGGCAGGAGGCCGAAAAGGTACTACCGGCTCTCTTCGGAAGTGTGCCCCCTCCGCCTCCGCCTCCGCCACCCGCATAGAGAGAAGGGTAGGATATGAGAGAGGTCGAGGCCGAAGATTTTGGCTGTGAGGGTTGCGGCTCGCAGATGAGGTACTCACCGGCTCGGATGGAGCTGCTGTGCGAATATTGCGGAAACTCCTCCCCTATAGAGAGGAGGATCGATAGAGAGAGTGAAGAGTTGCAAAAGGCTCTCGCAAGAAGCCATTGGGAGTCTATAGAGGGTGTGCAAAGGAGTGTGCACTGTCCGGGATGCGGTGCCTCCCGGAAACTCGAAGCTTTCGTGGTGGCTGGTGAGTGTGAATACTGCTCCAGCCCTCTCGTGACCGAATTTTGCAATCCTGAAAAGCCTGGAACCATACTTCCGTTCAAAATCTCCCGTGCGGAGGCACACGAGATTTTCGCCAACTGGATAGGTTCTCTCTGGTTCGCACCTACACGACTCAAGGTGCTGGTAGATAAATATGAGAGTCTCACCGGCTACTATTTACCCTTTCATCTCTTCAGTGCCGATACGCTCACTCTCTACAAGGGGGAGAGGGGAGATGCCTACTACGAAAACGAGGTCGTCGCAAGAGTCGTAAACGGGAGGGAGGAGAGCTCCGTAAGAAAGGTACGCAAGATACGATGGAGCCCGGTAAACGGCATGGTATCCAGAAAATTCAGAGACCTTCCGATAGCGGCCGACGATACCATCCCTATGGCACTTATAGAGAGAATCGAGCCCTGGGACAGCTCCTCCACGAGAGAGAGCGACAAGAGATATCTGAGCGGTTTCTATGCGACGGAATACAACAGAGCTCTCTCCCAATCGCACAAATTCGCACTCGAGAAGATGAGAAGGCGGATAGAGTACGATGTGCGCAGAGATATAGGAGGAGACGAGCAGAGAGTCTTCGATATGGATATCCACTATAAAGAGGAGAGATACCGCTATACTCTCTTCCCCGTCTGGAGCGCCTCTTTCAGATATGGAGGCAAAGAGTACAGATATCTGATAAACGGTTTCAACGGCAGGGTTAGCGGCGAGAGACCCTACAGCTATATCAAGATAGCGACAGCCATTCTCGTCGTTTTCTCCATACTGGCCGTCATTGCATACTGGGATAATATAAAGGAAATCTTTATCCCCTGAGTCTATCGAGCCATTACTCGCTCGATAGCTATCTTTTCGATAAAAACGCTCCTACAACGATTTTACTCTTCTTCTGTTCTGCCTTTTCTCTTTTTTCTCGGTTTGGGCAGTAGCTCTTTGAATCTTTGGTAGGTTATTCCGACCGTTTTGCCGGATTTGGTTTTGGGTAGCCTTCCCTCTTGTTCGAGTAGTTCGTTCAGCTTCTCCCTAGCTTCGGAGAGAGAAAAGTTTTTCGCCAATATCCTTGCGGCCTCTTTCACTTCCGGATCTCTTACCAGCTGGTCCATAGGAGAGAGCTTTTCCCGTCTCTTCTCTTTTACCATTTCTTTGACTTTTTCCATTAGAGCCATTTTTATACTCCTTCTTCGATTTTTTTTGTAATAGGATGATAACGAAATATTGTTTAGTTTTGGAATATATTTCCGCTTTTTTTCTATTAAGTTTATATTTTTTCACTTATGCGTATGAACTATTTTTAATACTCTGATTATTTTATAGCGATACTGTAAGCTGAATTGTTCTATTGCTTCTCTTCTTTTGAGTAAGCGGAGGAGATATATTTCTTCGAGATGATAACGAGTAGAGAGTATAAAATATTAATATTCTTAAATATAACTTATATTCGCTTAATTTTTATATGTTATCATTTCGTGAAAACGATACAGATATATTATATCTGTAAATATTAAAAACAGGAGGTTGTTTATGAAAAAGTTGTTTTGTGCTCTTGCTTGCATGTTCGCTTCCGTCTCTCTTTTTGGGGGAAAAATGATAGTCGTAAATCTGAGCGAACAGGAGGCCTATGCCTACGAAGATGGTCACATGGTAATGCATGGTCATGTATCGACGGGGAGGCCGGGGAGGAGAACTCCAACCGGTCATTTTAGAGTTCTGGAAAAAGATATCGATCATGTATCGAGTAAATATCCCAGACCTAACGGTGGAGCGAGAATGAACTATATGTTGAGACTTACCGATTACGGAGTGGCGATGCATCTGGGATATGTACCCAACTATCCGGCTTCTCATGGTTGTATCAGGATGGAGAACGGTTTTGCCCAGAAAATGTACTATTGGGCGAATGTCGGTACGAGGGTGTTGATAAAGGGTACACCTCCGAGATATGTCAATCGCTCGGGTTCTTCGGGTTTTTCCAGTTCCAGCAGAGGATATGTTTTCGATGATTTGGATAGTGACGGTTATGGTCATAGGAGATCCGTATCTGCAAAACGAAGAGCCAAGAGTATCGCATCACGAAGCATAAATAGATCTCTGTATGTGTTGAACGATATGGCTTTGCAAAGATCTCCTTATCGCGAAAGCAGGCTTACTTCCAAAAAAAGAATAGAGAGTGAGAGTGGAGCTACTGTTCATCGCAGATATCGTTATTCAAGAAGACATTATAAAAATAGAAAAATAAGTATGTCCAACAAAAAGGCTTATAGTGGAAATATGCCGCTTATGATGTTGAGTAGCGTTCCTGGTAAACGAGAGTGGATAGAGAGAGAGTATGAAAAGAGGAGAGTGCAAAAAGCGAAAAAATTGACCATAGAGGAGCAGATAAAGCCTCTGGATATGCTAAGAGGATAGGAGTTGATTTTCGGGTGGGATGCTTTGTGGAGAATGCTTTCTCGACTTCCACCCTAAAATCTCCAAAAATCTTAGAGAGAAGGTCGATATCCTTCTTGGCTGCTTTTTGAGTTTTTTATATAGTTCTACTGCTCGGATTTATATAGCTTGCCGAATCTTTTATACCATGATGTCATATGGATTTATCTGCTGATTGTCTTGTTGGCTTTACTCCCTCGCAGTTATCTGTCTTGGTGAGAATGCATAGTGAGCATAAATCGCCAAAGATTCCCTATCTTCATCAGCAGGGCATTCACACTATCACCAAAACAGATTGAGAGTTAAAGAGCTGCATCTTTCTTCGCAAGGGAGTCGGATCGTGTAGAAAAGTTCTTAGTCTATCTTGCCTACTATTAGAAGAGTTGTAAAATGAGGAGATAATGAAGCTTGCGGTACTGGTCGGGGTGAAAGGATTCGAACCTTCGTCCTCCTCGTCCCGAACGAGGCGCGCTAACCAGACTGCGCCACACCCCGCCGATAGGCAGGCCGTATTTTACAACCTACTATCTTAAATAGCTATTATTTTTCCCCGTTGTGGCTCTTTTGTCCGAAAAACGGTATATGGACGATTTGTATCTCCCAATTTTTCGGAGGAGATATTGAGAGCTTTTCGGGTAGAATAGCGCCGTAGAATTTCAAAGTGCGAAAGGGGGGCGGTGATTGAAGAGAGTGGCCATATCCATAGGAGATTTGAACGGTATAGGCGCGCAACTGGCCCTGTCGGCCCATTCGCAGGTATCCGGGATGGTCAAACCGCTCTATGTAGTGGATGAGACGATGATTCGGCAAGCCGCGAAACTTCTCGATATGGAGATAGCCGAAGATTTCGAGACCGTATCTCCCGGGGCTGCACTTTTCGATATCGAGCCGGGTGTGGTATCGGCCGATAGCGGTCGCTACTCCTTCTTCTCTTTCAAGAAAGCGATAGAGATGGTCAAAGATGGCGAGTGTGACTCTCTCTGTACCCTTCCCATCCACAAAAAGGCGTGGGAGAAGGGAGGCATTGCATATAGAGGCCATACGGAGGTGCTGAGAGATTTTTTCGGTAAAGATGCGATAATGATGCTCGGTCGTCCGGGACTCTATGTGGCCCTCTACACCGAGCATATACCCCTTTCGGAGGTGGCGTCGATGATGGATGCAGAGAGATTGAGGAGCTTTCTGCTCGACTTCGCCAGAGAGACGGGTGCGCGCAGGGTCGCGGTCCTCGGTCTCAATCCTCATGCCGGAGACGACGGGGTGATGGGAGATGAGGAGAGAATCATAGCCGAAGCGATAGCCGAGGCGAATCGGGAGAGGGAGCTCTTCGAGGGGCCGATAGTCCCGGATATCGCTTTTACACCGGCACTGCGGAGCAGATATGAATACTATGTGGCGATGTATCACGACCAGGGTCTCGCACCCCTGAAGGCGCTCTACTTTTCCGAGAGTATCAATGTCTCTCTCAATCTGCCCATACTGCGCTCTTCCGTAGATCACGGGACGGCGTTCGATATAGCCTACAGAGGTGTGAAGGCGGATATGAGGAGTTATCTCAACGCAATCGCCTATCTCGCAGGGAGATAGACATTTTGTCGTAGAGTCGTTTTGAAAAAAGTATAGAGGTGAGATGATGAAAAGAGGTCTGTTGTTGCTGAATATGGGGGGTCCGAACAGTCTGGAAGAGGTGGAGCTCTTTTTGAAGAATATGTTTTCGGACAAAAACATACTGCCGATGAACAGAGTGCTTCGCTCCATTATCGGCAGGAGAATCGTTCGCAAAAGGCTCGAAGAGGCGAAAGCCAACTACAGGGAACTCGGCGGGAAATCGCCTTTGAGTGAAATCACTCTCTCTCTGTGCGAAAAGCTCGAAAAAAGGCTGGATATGCCCGTCTATCCGGCTATGAGATATGTACCGCCGTTTACCCGTACGGCGCTGGAGAAGATGAGAGAGGAGGGGGTGGATGAGCTCATTCTCTTTCCGATGTATCCTCACTACTCCACGACCACCACCCTCTCATCCTATGAAGATGTACGGAATAACTGCGCAAAGATGGGATGGAGCCCCGATATCGACTTGATGGAACCCTATTACGACGACGAGAGCTATCTCGATATACAGTGTCGTCTGATAGAGGAGGAGATGGAGGGCAGAGAGAGCCGAAAATATGATCTGATAGTTTCGGCGCACGGCCTGCCTATGAGCATTATAGAGGCAGCAGACCCATATAAAGAGCATATCGAGGCCAATGTCGAAGCTCTGAAGGAGAGTTTGCGAAAGAGGAGAGTGAAGTTTCGGAATATAGTGTTGGCGTACCAGTCGAGAGTCGGTTCCGGAGCATGGCTGGAGCCGAATCTGGTGGATATCCTCAGAAATCCGGAAAATCTGAATGTCTTGATATTTCCAATCTCCTTTACCGTGGACAACTCCGAAACTCTCTTCGAGCTCGGTATCGAACATGCACAGATAGCGCAGAAGATAGGATATGAGAGCTATCTGCTCTCGAAATGTCCCAACGACGGGGACTCTTTCGTATCTTTTATCGCCTCCAGGGTAGAGGATAGATGCTGAGTGTAGATAGAGAGTACACGGCGGAAATCGAGGTCAAGAGGTCGAAATTCCTCGCCTTCGTCCTCCCCGCTTCTGGTATGGACGCTTTGCGCGAAAGTCTGAAATCGAGATTTCCGAAAGCTTCACATATCGTATATGCCTTCAGGCGTTTGAACGAGCAAGAGCAGATAGAGGAGGGTTTCAGTGACGATGGGGAGCCTTCCGGTTGTGCCGGTATGCCGATACTGAAGGTACTCAGGGGTGAAGATATGATAGAGAGCGCCATTGTCGTCGTGAGGCACTTCGGAGGGATAAAACTCGGGACGGGCGGTATGGTCAGAGCATATACCGGGGCCGCCGGAAGCGTACTGGAGATAGCGCGCAAAATCGAATATCACAAGCTTCTGAGGCGAAACTTCGTTTCGGGATATTCGGAGATAGGGAAGATAGAGTACGAGCTTGAAAAGGCCGGTATTCGCATCGTGGAGAGGAGATTTGGTACCGACTCCGTGGAGTGGGAGGTGGAAGGGAGTCGGGAGAGACTCTCCGGCTATGGACTCGAATAGCACTCCTGCACTTCGGGACTCACTTTTTTGAGAATCTTTCGAGTATGGAGAATTTCTTCTCCTGACCGGTCATCACATAGTATAGCTCATAGTAGTTGTTGATGATATACTCCAGATCCTCTCTGCTATCTTCGTCCGAAGCCACGAGCAGAGAGAGCCCCTCTTTTATCTGCATATTCTCTTCGGGCAGCATATGGATGGTGCCGTCTTTCTCTTTGGCGAGAAGGAAGATTATCTTGAGTTCCTTCTTCCAATCCTCTCTCGAGCGTTTCAGTACACGGAGCTCTATGCTCTTGTCTCTACACTCTTTGCTGAGGGCGTAGGCGTGCTCCTTGTCTATGGTTATTTCATAGTGAATCGGATTGTCTCCTATCACTTTTTGCATTTTCGCAACCAGCCTCTCTCCCCACTCTTCGCTCTGTGTATGCAGTATTCTTACGAATCTGTAGGTCAGCGGTTCGGCTATATAGGTATAGGAGAAATCCGCAAGTATTCTTTCGAGGATATAAATCCGGTTGACTCTCGCCGTTTTGAATATACCGAGGTCATCCAGAGTGTTCTCTCTGGCTATAGTATAGATATTCTTGTTCAGTTTTCTCGCCGTGGATATGATTGTCAGGTTTATCAGGTCGTCTTTGGTGGCGGCTATGACACCTACAGCCTCTTCGATACCCGCATCTATGAGTTTTTCGTAATCTTCCGCATCTCCGAAGATGGCGCTCTTTTTTCTCTTCTTGTAGGTGGATGATTTGATATCGATGTAGTTGTAGGGGATACCTGCTTTTTCGAGGGCATCGCCTATCGCCTGTCCCATTCTACCGTAGCCGCACAGTACATAGAGGCCGTGCGGTATCTTCTCTCTCTCTTTCATCTTCAGAATATGGCCGAAAATCCACATCTCCAGTATCCACAGATTTGGAGAAGTGAGTGCCAGATAGAAGCGTTTGGAGATGAATTTGAAGGGGTCTTCGACATAGTTTATCCCCAGATTGTTGAGGTGTTCACTCTGGCTTTCGGTAGTCGATTTTATCACGAGTTTGATATGTTTGTTCAGCAGGCGGCAGAGAAGGGCCATCTTGGTGTTTTTGGAATCGTCCTCGAAGAGAGAGACTACGGCTTCACACTTTTTTTTGTGTATGCCTGCCATCTTGAGCACATCGGGATTGGAGGCGTCGGCAGCGAGGGCGGGGACTTCTGGAATGAAATTTTCAAGCTCGAGCTCCTCTATCTTCTCTTCGTTTTTGTCCACTACGACAACCCGCATATCCATTTTGCTCAATCGTCTTATTATATCTCTGGTTATATTGTTGTATCCCAGTACAATGATGAAGGGTTCGTCGATGGATACGATTTTCTTTCTGAATCTCGAAATGGCGAGTTCTCTCGCGAGTCTCTTGTCCTGTATCAGTGCCACTATCGTACCTATGCCGTAGAACCATCCTATGACGGTGAGATATATGCAGACGCTCACCCACAGCCTCTGTTGATAGGTGAAGCTGTACGGAGCCTCTCCGAAACCTATGGTCGAAGCCATGTAGCTGACGAAATAGAAGGCGTCGAAAAAGCTCATTTTGTACGGATTGCCGTTGTCGTCGACTCCCGGTATTATGGTAAGTCCCAGTATCGATATGGCGAATGTGACGATGATGACCAGAAACGGTATCCGCATACGGCGGATTATGATCCATATGGTAGTGTTGTTGGATTCCATATCAGCGCTTGGATTTCAGAGTGTCTCCTATAAACAGGAGTACGGATATGATATTTGCCATCAGGGCTCCGCCCGAAAGCGATATCACCGCCACCGTACTCTCCATATTCATTCCATCTCCGATATAGTGCGTTATGGCCCATATCGTAGCGGAGGCTATGAGCTGGATATCGGCGACGAGACTCGTAGCCAGCAGGACCGAACCGAGCTGAGTCTTGTCTCCGAGTTTCATGATTGTCGCTATGAGGTTGATCACTATTGCGGCGAAGAGCTCATATGCGCTGTGGTACTGCAGGTCCGCCGGATCTCCGTAGAAAAATCCGAAGTTTATCGTCATTGCCAGAATGATGAAAAAACCCGATATAACCTTTTGCGTATTCATTCAATCTCCTTTTGTGTGGAATAGTTTAGTTGGCTAAAGCTTAGAGAAGAGTATATTGGGAAAAATCGTCACTTTCATAGCTTTCGCGCCTTCTCCTTCTCTATCCAGTCGTATATCCTATCTATACTGTCGCTCTCGACGAGGCATGAACTCTTGCCGCACAGAGAGTATCTCTCCCCCTCGACGGCTTTGAGAACTATCGGGGGATAGCCGGCGACATCCTGTATCGACAGATTCTCTCTCAGACTCTTCGCGGGTCCCTTCAGTACGAGCTCATCTTCGAGATATCGTATACTCTTTTCCGCAAGCATGGCTCTGGCTATGGGCTGTCTCATCAACTCGTAGGAGTGTACTTCGAGCGTACGGAATATGAACTTTCGATAAACGGGGTCCACGAGAGAGTGGATATATTGCAGTGTATCCACCATGACCGCCACGCTCGAGGGGTAGGTACTGTCTCTATCGTCCTCGAAGTCGCCGAATTCGCCGTCGGATATCCTCCATTTACCGTCGGCATAGAAGCGTCTGATGGCTTCGTTGAGCATATCGTTGCACTCGATGAGCATATTTTCGTCCAGTGTGCTCCTGTATGCCTCTATCAGGGCCGAGCAGTACCAGGCGTAATCTTCCAAAAAGCCCTCCACTCTGGCTTCCCGTTTCGCAAGAGCACTGTGATAGAGGCTCTTTTGTCTCTTCATCTTCTTTCTCAGGGCCTCCAGACTCTTCATGGCGATATCGAGATATCGACTATCGAGCCTCGCGGCTTTGAAGAGGGCCTTTAGCATCATGGAGTTCCATGAGGTTATGATTTTTTCATCTATATCCGGAAACTCTCTTCGGCTTCTTATAGCTCTTAGAAGCCCTATGGCTTTGCGGATATCTTCGTCGTTGCGTATCTCGTTGCTTTCGAGTCTGGCGATACTCTTTCCTTCGAAATTTCCCTCCGGCGTAATGGCGAGTCTGCGGGCTGTCTCCCGGGGATTGGGAATATCGTTCTCTTCGAAAAGCTTCAGTACCTCGTCGTAGTCGTAGAGATAGTAACTCCCCTCCGCCCCTTCGCTGTCGGCATCGATGGAGCTGTAGAAGAGTCCATCCACGCTCATCCTTTCGAGCATGAAATCCAGAGTCTCGAAGGCCAAATCCCTGTATAGCTCCTTGGAGAGGAGATGATAGCTGTCTATCAGCACCTCCGCCATCAGGGCGTTGTCGTAACACATCTTTTCGAAATGCGGCACCAGCCAGCGCTCATCGGTACTGTATCTGCAAAATCCCCCATCCACGATATCGTAGAATCCGCCGCGGGTCATACTCTCGAGTGTGTGGGATACAATCTCTTCGAACTCTTCACCGGCGCCGAGTCCGGAGAGTGTGATTGCGCAGTGGATGGCAGAGCTTCTGGGAAATTTGGGAGCGGAGCCGAATCCCCCGTTCTTTTCGTCGTAGAGACTTTTCAGCTGCCGTGAGAGGATATCGATGATGGCTCTATCTATTTTCGTGGCCTGTATGCTCCTGGGCGGAGCCATGAAAGAGAGTACCTCCCGACCCTTCTTCAGGATGGCTTGCGAATCCTTTTCATATTTCTTGGCGATGCTTTTGAGAAGCTCTACGAAAGCTATGGAGCCGTATCCGGGCTCTTTCGGTATATATAGAGCCGAGTAGATGGGTATCTTTTGCGGAGTCATGAAGATACTCAGGGGCCAGCCTCCCGCCCTGCCGTTCATCGTCAGGAAGATATCTTGGAAATGTCTGTCTATATCTGGTCTCTCCTCCTTGTCCACCTTTATGGAGACGAACTTTTCGTTGAGTATCGAGGCTATCTCTTCATCTTCGAAGGATTCTCTCTCCATGACATGACACCAGTGGCAGGCGTTGTATCCGATACTGAGAAAGATGACTTTGTTCTCTCTCTCTGCCTTGCTGAACGCCTCTTGAGACCAGGGAAACCAGTCGATTGGATTGTTGGAGTGTCTTATGAGATAGGGAGAGTCTTCGTCGGCAAGTCTGTTGGGCATACTACTCCTTTTACATTTTGCAGTTCGTAAATAATATCGTAAAATATAGCGATTTATTCCTGTATATAACGAAGCGAAGAGTATCGAGTTAAACATCGTCGGATATAGTTATATTCCTGATTTGGCTCGAAGTGCACTCTATCGAGCCGTAAATCCAATATCGAGAGGATGAGAATGAAAAAGTTGATATCGTCCGTTTTGCTGTTTTTCTATCTACTCTCACATCTGCATAGCGCTGGTTTCGGCTCTTTGGCGCCCTCAAAGAGTTTTTTGAAGCCCTCCGAAGCTTTCGATGTGAAGGTCGACAAAAGTGAAGAGAGTATCGACATCAAGATAGTGCTCGCCGACAGGATACATATCTACGCGAAAGATTTGCGTTTCTATCTCCTCAAACCGGAGAGGGTGGAGCTGGATGTGAAAAAGCCCAGGCCGGTCAAATATGCGGATGAAGATGTATATTATGGTACATTGAATATCCGCATACCGCTCGACTACATAGAGAAGATGACAAATGGCTCCTACACTCTGGAGGTGGACCTCTCCGGCTGTTCGGATGATGGAATATGCTATCAGCCCCAGAAGTTCACTTTCGATTTCCCTGCTGTGAAAAAGAGTGCCGCGGTGGCTGAAAAGGGGAGCGGAGCGGGAGATGAGCCTCACGACGGCTTCTTCTCCAGGCTCGCCACACTCTCCGCCGACGGCAACAGCGCTACCATAGCCAAAGCCCTTGCCCAGGAGAATATACTCTTCATCCTCGCACTCTTCTTCGTCGCAGGACTGCTTCTGGCCATGACCCCCTGTATTCTGCCTATGATTCCCATACTCTCCTCCATCATTCTCAGGCAGGCTGGAAGAGAGGGGGGAGTGAGCCGTTCGACATCGATGCTGATATCGGCGGTATATGTCGTATCCATGTCGTTTACATACGCTCTCATAGGTGTAGTGGCCGGAGTGCTTGGCTTCGATATTCAGGCTCATATGAACAATCCGTGGGTGATAATACCCATGGCTTCGCTCTTCGTCGCTCTGGCCTTTTCACTCTTCGGCTATTTCGATCTTCAGCTTCCCGCGAGCTGGCAGAGCAAAATCAACAATATCAGCGGCGAGGCCCAGGGCAAAGGTATGGTCGGTACCGCCGTAATGGGCGCTCTTTCTGCACTGGTCGTAGGGACATGTACGGCGCCCGTTATCAGCGGAGCCATCATCTTCATCTCCATGACGGGAGATGCGATACTGGGCGGCCTCTCTCTCTTCGTTATGGGTATAGGGGCGGGAATGCCCCTTCTGCTCGTGGGGGCCGGCGCCGACAGGCTGGTGCCCAGACCCGGCGGATGGATGAGCAGAGTTTCACAGATTTTCGGTGTGATGATGCTCGCCATGGCTCTGTATATAGCCAGAGCGGTATTGAGCGACACTCTCTATATCATGGGTTTCGCACTGCTCTTCATGGGTTCGGCCTTCTATATGGGGCTCTTCGACGATACAAAGAGACGAGAGGGGGCGGCCAGGCTCTTCACCCTTGCGGCTTTCGTCTCTCTGCTTTATGGTTCGATACTTTTCGTAGGTGCGCTCGGCGGTGCCCACTCTATCCTCGACCCCCTCGCACCCTTCAGACAGAGCGCACGAAACTCCGCTATGGAGCTCTCTTCGCAAAGAGATGAGAAGAGTGGCAGAGGGTACACTCTGGATAGACTGCTGGCCGAGGTAAAGGTGGCGGGACGACCGGTAATCGTCGATATCGGCAAGGAGAATTGCGCCGCGTGTTCGGAGCTCGAACATATCACCTTTTCGGATTCGAAGGTGAAGGAGGCGATGAAGCGCTTCAAATTCATAAAAGTCGATATTACCGACAATACCCCCGGCGATAGGGAGATACTTGCACATTTCGGTCTCTTCGGAGCACCGAACATACTTTTTTTCGATAGCCGCGGCAGAGCGCTGAGAGATAAGTTTCTGGTGGGTTTCGTGAAACCTGAAAAGTTCGTAGAGCATATCTCGGATATAAGGTAGAGGCTGCCGGATGAGAGAGATTGTTTCGAAAATCGTCTTTCTTGCGGTGGATATCATGGCGATAGCGATATCCATAGCGTTGGCGTATGAGTGCAGAAGCACGATAGAGAGTGATATCTTCCCGCTTTTCGACGATACACTCTCTTACTATCTCCACTTCTATCCGGTCTATATAGTCCCGATCATCCTCTTCGCCTATGACGGTATATATACATATCACTACGATTTCTGGCACGAAAGCAGGCTGATACTGAGGGCTATTCTGCTATCCACACTCATAATATTCGCCTACCTCGCCCTGAGCAAGACGATAGGAAGCTACTCCCGTTTCCTGCTCCTATCGGCACTCTTTTATATGATTTTCATCATACCTCTCTTCAAAAGAGTGGTGAAGTTTTTTCTCTACAGGATAGGACTGTGGAGAAAACCGGCCCTCATCTACACTAAAAACGAACTTCTCAGATATGAGATAGAGAAGAATTTCTATCTCGGCTACGAAGAGAGTGACGACGAGAATGCTTCGACCGTATTCATCAACTCCGGAGATATGAACATAGATGAGCTCAAAAGAGTGATAGACGACAAGATGAAGAGGCATAAAGAGGTGCTTTTCATCCCCCTTCTGAACGAATTCGACCTCACCCAGTCGCGAATATACGAACTCTCCAATATACGAAGCAACTTCATAAGCCTGCAAAACAGATTGAGAAGTCGATACAGAAGGGTTGTCAAATATGTCTTCGACTATATCTGCGTCATCGTCTCCCTCCCCCTGACACTGCCGCTGCTCGCTCTCATCGCCTATCTGATAAAGAGAGAGGAGCCCGAAGAGAGTGTGATTTTCAGACAGGAGAGGATAGGCAAGGGTGGAAGATTGTTTGTATGCTACAAATTCAGGACGATGAAGCTCGACAACGAAAAGATACTTGCCGACTATCTGCAAAGCTATCCGCAGGAGGCACTATATTACGAGAAGTATCACAAACTCAGAAACGACCCGAGAGTTACAGAAATAGGGAGAGTGCTCAGAAGTACTTCGCTCGATGAACTCCCTCAGCTTCTGAATGTGATGAGGGGAGAGATGAGCCTTGTCGGACCCAGACCCTATCTCCCGGCCGAAGAGAAGAAGATGAACGGCTATTTGGAGTTCATAACCAGCGTCAGACCTGGTATCACCGGCCTGTGGCAGGTAAGCGGCAGGAGTGAAACGGATTTCGAGGAGAGGGTCGAGACCGATATATGGTATATAAGAAACTGGAATCTCTGGCTCGATATAGTGGTTTTGCTAAAAACGATAAAGGTCGTACTGACCAGAAGCGGTGCCTATTGATAGAAGAGAGGGGAGGATACTATGCCTATAGAGATTGTCAGCGCCGATATCACTCGGCTTGAGAGTTGTGCCGTAGTCAATGCGGCCAATTCGTCGCTCATGGGTGGCGGAGGGGTGGATGGTGCCATTCACGCCGCGGCGGGAGAGAGCCTGGCCGAAGAGTGCAGACGCATCAGAAAAGAGAGATATCCCGACGGCCTGCCCACGGGAGAGGCGGTCGCCACGGGGGCGGGTGATATGAAGGCCAAATATATCATCCATACGGTAGGCCCCATATGGGGACGCTGTGCCAAGCAGTGCGACACTCTGCTCGAAAACTCCTATCTCAACTCCATGAAGCTCGCCTACGAACTCGGATGCAGGGAGATAGCTTTCCCCGCAATCTCCACGGGGATATACTCCTTCCCCGCAGAGAGGGCCGCGAGGATAGCGTATGGCAGTGCGCTGAACTTTCTGGCCCGACATCCCGATATGAGGGTGATATTCGTCTTTCATGGAGAGAGAAACAGGGAAATTTTTGAAAAGGCCAACGCTCTATAGAGAGGATACTTCACCCTTCGGCCACAGCCCGACTCACAAAAAGAGTCGGACGGGCCTGGCATGGGGGATTATCTATGCGAACCTACCCACCCGACAATCTGCTCGGCCGAGAGCGCTCCGCTTATCCTGTCTCTTTCCATCCCCTTTTCGAAGAGTATCATCGTGGGAATGGAACGGATGGCGTATCGCGCTCCAAGCTCTCCATTCTCTTCGGTATTTACCTTGAGAAACTGCGCTCTCATAGCCATATTCGCCGCAGCCTGCGAAAAGGCAGGTGCCATCATTCGGCACGGCCCGCACCAGGGAGCCCAGAAATCGACCACTATCGGCAAATCACTGTTTCGCAGGAAATGCGCGAATTTCTCACCATCTACCTCCACGGGAAAATTTTCCAATAGAGATTTTTTACAATAGCCACAATTGGCCTTTTTGTAGTGATCTTTTTTGGGTACCCTGTTCGTTTTCAGGCAGTGCGGACAGACAATATTGATATTTTCCACCTCTTCACCTCCTTTTTTGGCTTAATTATATCCTAAAGAGTAGGATGGATTTGCCACCTCGATTCTTATCTCTATTTGAATCCTCGGAGGATAACGACTTCTTTCACTGGTAAAATTTTGCATAGAGCAACGGCTAAATTTAGCCATTGCGAGATGGAGTCCGAAAACAAAAGAGGTTGAAGGCTTCAGTCCTGTACAGATGGTAGATGGACTTTCGCTTTCCATTTCGATGGCAAGTTCTATGGACTCCAACGCCAATTCCGCGACTAAAGTCGCAGCCCCAAGTAGATGGACTTCTTCATTTCAAAGCGATAGTCAACTTCTATAGACTCCAATATGATTCCGCGACTAAAGTCGCGGCTCCAGTCTCCCTTTTGTTATAATACAGGCCAAAGCCAGCCAAAGGAGATGAATGAAAGCCA
>OFBV01000009.1_pt1 | contig 41508 bp, 34 predicted proteins | sample 1520691 | NCBI WGS metagenome assembly OFBV01 (sample SAMEA3696450, study PRJEB22514) | metagenome | biome: water; feature: marine; material: hydrothermal vent | place: Pacific Ocean | collected 2014-08-16 | depth 1514 m | reverse complement strand
GGACTCTTCATGATACTCAAGGAGAGTGGAGTCAGCGCCGGCGTACGGAGGATAGAGGCTATCTGCGGACGGGCATCGAGAGAGGCCGTCGAGAGGCTGAGAGACGAAAAGAGAAGTATCGTACAGGAGATAAAAAACAGCGACCCCCTAAGCGGTATCAGGAAGCTCAAGGAGCAGGTAAAAGAGCTTCGAAGCGAACTCGATGCCGTCATCAGCAGTGGCGCCGGAGAGATCGAAGGCGAAAAGGTGGGAGATATCACGCTGATTGTAGATGAGGTAAAGGCCGGAGATATCAAAAAGATGATAGACGATATCAAAAACCGCCATGAGAAGGTGGCAGTGATGCTCTTCATGAAAAAGGGCGAAAAGGTACTCCTCGCCGCCGGAAGCAAAAACACTCCCATAAAAGCCGGCGACTGGATAAAAAAGATAGCCCCCATTCTGGGTGGAGGCGGAGGCGGAAGAGCCGATTTCGCCCAGGCCGGCGGCAAAGAGCCTTCCAAACTCCCCGAGGCGATGAGGAGAGCAAAAAGCTATGTAGTGCAAAAATATGAATAGAGAAACATCATGTCGATTCCGCGGCTAAGGTCGCAGTCCTAGGTCATGCGAATCCGATTCTATGGGGCGGCGACTTCTCTCGCCGGTAAAATCTTGCATAAAGCAGGATTCAAATTTAGCCATTGCGAGTTCCATTTCGATGGCGAATTTTATGGACTCCGACACAATTCCGCGACTAAAGTCGCAGCCCCAAATAGATGGACTTCTTCATTTCAAAGCGATAGTCAGCTTCTATAAACTCCGATATGATTCCGCGACTAAAGTCGCGGCCCCAAAACGGCGACGCATTCTATGGGGCGGCGACTTCAGTCGCCGGTAAAATCTTGCATAGAGCATAACTTCGATTTTCGCCGTCTCGCTGAGTAGTCGTTGCGACTGCATATTTTATGAAAGGGTGATAGTATTGGGTCGAGTACTTTCCTTTTGCGGTCAGAATAGAGGCATTTTCAAAATATGCTTCGGCTGGGATAGCGTTGTGTGCTTTTTTGTGCCGAGTCTATCTTTTCGCTCTCTTTTTGTAGAGATATCTCCTCTTTCCCCTCGTGACTATCTCATAGCTCTTCGCATCGGTAATCTTGTCGAGCTCCATTTGCGCTCTGGAGCCTTTGTAGAGTAGAAGTTCCGTATCGTCGTCTATCAGCCGGGAGCAGATATCGAGCAGGATCGAGAGGTCCGTTACCGCTCTGCTGCTTATCATGGAAAATGGCGGATACTCCAACTCCTCGACCCTCTTTCTCTCGACAACGACATTTTCAAGCCCCATCTGCATGGCGCAGAATCTGAGGAAGGAGCTCCTTTTGGCTATGGGCTCGCATAGTACACACTCCATATCGTCCCAAACGGAAGCGAGCAGAAGTCCGGGGAAACCGGCTCCTGTACCGATATCGAGGAGATTTCGCGCTTTTTCCACGAAGGAGAGAGGATATAGGGAGTCTGCGATATTCTCCGCTAGGCTCTGCATATCTTCGACGCCGCTGAGATTGTGTACGCTGTTCCACTCCAGCAGAGTATCGGAAAAGATGAGTAATCTATCGAGCGTTTTGTCTCCGAAGAGCTCCGAGGAGCGGGGGATGGTGGAGATGGCTTTTTCGATAATCTCTCGTCGAGTGTTCAAAGCAGGTGTCCCATCTGCTCTTTTTTGGTGCGCAGATACTTTTCATTATATGGATTGGGTTCGATGGTGAGAGGAATACGCTCTACAATCTCCACACTCTTGAGTGATTCGATTTTTTTCGGATTGTTCGTAAGTAGTTTCATCTTCTCTATGCCGAAATGTTCCAGTATGCTCTCGACGATATCGTATGTCCTCTCATCCGCGGCGAAGCCGAGTTGATGGTTGGCTTCGACCGTATCGTAGCCTCTATCCTGAAGAGCGTAGGCGTTTACCTTGTTGAGCAGTCCGATATTGCGCCCCTCCTGACGGTGGTAGATGAGCATTCCACCCTCTTTGGCTATGAGTTGCAAAGCCGCTGCAAGCTGTTCGCCGCAATCGCATTTTATCGAACCGAGCGTGTCTCCGGTAAGACATTCGGAGTGGACTCTGACGATGGGAATTTCAGGCAGCGGTTGTGTATAGAGTGCCAGATGCTCTTTGCATCCCTCCTTGAAGGCCTGTATTGTGAAAGTTCCGTATCTCGTGGGAAGAATGGCTTCGTTGGATATCTCAATCTTTTTCATGGCGCAATTATACTATGAGTTTAGACTTTTTTATAGTCAAAAGCACTTTACGAACTTTCGAGTATCTTGTCTGCGAAACGCTCCAATCCGCCGCCGCTCTCTATCCAGCCCGGAAAATGGCTGTCGAAAAAGGGTCTGCTCACTCTATCGAAACTATCCGCATCCTCATGGATATTGATGCACCACTCATACTCCACAGCCCTCGACTCCAGTACTTCCATGGCGCAAAGAGTCTCGTTTATACAGCCCAGACGAGAGGGTGTCACGAGCAGAGTGTGGGCACCTGTGACCTTCGGTATATCTATCATATATAGAGTTTTCGTGATGGGGACGAGCGGTCCTCCCGCACCCTCTATGAGAAGTATCTCGCATCTGGATGCCATCTCCTCTATTTTGGCGAATATCGCATCCTCCTCTATCACCCCAGCACTGTCCGCACAAAAAGGTGCCGCCGGCAGGGGGAAGGTATAGGCACAGAGGTCGGCAGGCTCCAAAGTTGCGAAAGCGTCGTTGTGGCGCTTGCAGAGATTCAGAAGTTTCTGAGCGTCTCGGGGTATATCCTGCACTCCCGTCTCCAGAGGTTTGACCGCACCGACGCAATATCCTCTCGAGGCGAAGAGTTCGAGCAGACGCAGCGAGACGAAAGTTTTTCCCACTCCCGTGCCGGTGGCGGTGACGAATATGGCTCTTTTCACTTGCATTTCCTTCGAAAATATGTATAATAAATTGGCTAAGCCGCGCATTTGCCGGTTTGGAAACAAGAACTATTGTAGCAAAAGGAGTATCGTTGCCGAAAATCGAAGAGGAGGTGGAGAGTGATATCGAACTCAAAGAGCCTTCGATGTATAGAGTCATACTGCACAACGACGACTACACTACGATGGAGTTCGTAGTCGAAATACTCGAGAGAATTTTTCATAAAAAGCGTATGGAGGCGGAAGAGATAATGTGGACCGTCCACGAAAAAGGCAGTGCCGTATGTGGTATATACACTTTCGAGATAGCCCAGACGAAGGTGGAACAGGTAAAGATGGCGGCCAGAGAGAGCGGTTTCCCGCTTCTTGCTACGATGGAAGAGGATATATGAGATGATAAGTGTCGAATTGAACAAGGTCTTTATGAGAGCGGTCGAATATGCCAAACACAAGCATCACGAGTATCTCACGATAGAGCATGTATTCCTGGCCATTCTCTCCAGCAGGGCCGGTTCCATGCTGATGGAGCTTCTCGGTGCCGATACGGAGAAGATGAAAAAAGAGATAGTGATGCATCTGAAGGCCAATGTGCCGGTTGTCGAGGGAGAGAGTGAGCCTATGGAGACTCTGGCGCTTTCGAGAACGGTCAATCAGATGATGAACCAGCTTCAGGCCGCCGGTCGCAAAGAGGCGACCATCGGTAACATGATAGCGGCGATAAGGGAGCAGAAGGAGAGTTATGCGGCCTATCTCATGCAGAGGGCGGGTATAGGCATAGTGGATATTCTGGAAGCGATCTCACACCCCTCCTCCGCCGAGAGAGAGGAGAAGAGGAGCGAAGAGAAGAGAAGCGAAACTCCCAATCTCGATGAATTCACCATCGAGCTGGTGGCGCTGGCCAAAGAGGGCAGGATAGACCCTGTCATCGGCAGGGAGAGCGAGATAGAGAGGATGATGCAGACACTCTGCCGGAGGAAGAAAAACAATCCTCTGCTCGTTGGAGAACCGGGTGTTGGCAAGACGGCCATAGCGGAGGGGCTGGCTCTTCGTATAGCGCAGGGGAGTGTGCCCGAGCCTGTACGGGATGCAAGAATATACGCTCTGGATATGGGAACGCTTCTGGCCGGTACCAAATATAGAGGCGATTTCGAAAAGAGACTCAAGGGTGTCATAGAGGAGCTCGGGAGTACGGAGGGTGCGATAGTCTTCATCGACGAAATCCATACTCTTGTCGGGGCGGGAAGTACGGGGGGCGGAAGCATGGATGCCTCCAACATACTCAAACCGGCTCTGGCGAGGGGCGAACTGCGCTGTATCGGGGCAACCACCCATCAGGAGTATCGCAACTTCTTCGACAAAGACAAGGCCCTCTCGAGGCGTTTCGCCAAAATAGATGTGGATGAACCGGGCAGGGAGGATACTCTGCGCATACTCAAAGGTATTCAGTCCAAATACGAGAAGTATCACAGAATCAGATTCAGCGACGAGGCTCTCGAAGCGGCGGTGGATTTGAGTGTCAGATATATTCACGACCGCTTTCTGCCCGACAAGGCGATGGATATAATAGACGAGACGGGTGCGGGCTTCATGCTCAGGGGGAAGGTGGACGAGGTGGTGACGCGCAGGGATATAGCCCATACGCTTTCGCAATTGATGAAGATTCCACCCTCTACGCTCAGCAGTGACGAGAGTGAAAAACTCAGAGCGCTCGATGAACGGCTCAAGAGAAGAATCGTAGGACAGGATGGGGCGATAGAAGAGGTGGTCCGTGCCGTCAAAAGGTCATATGCAGGGCTCAACAGAGAGAATGTGCCCATAGGCAGTTTCCTCTTCGTAGGCCCTACCGGTGTGGGCAAGACCGCCCTGGCCCGGGCTCTTGCCGAGACTCTCGATATCCACTTCGAAAGATTCGATATGAGTGAATATATGGAGAAGCATGCGGTGAGCCGACTCATAGGGGCACCGCCGGGATATGTCGGATATGAGCAGGGGGGATTGCTTACGGAAGCAATACGCAAAAATCCGCATACCGTACTTCTGCTCGACGAGATAGAGAAGGCACATCCCGATATTATGAATATACTTCTACAGGTGATGGATAGCGCCAGGCTGACCGACAACAATGCAGAGGTGAGCGACTTTGGGAATGTCATACTGGTAATGACCTCCAACCTCGGTACGAAAGAGGCCAATGTGATGGGCTTCATGAGCAATCAGGCCGACAAGAGCGACAGAGCCACGAAAGATTTCTTCTCTCCCGAATTCAGGAACAGACTCAGTGCCATCATCCGCTTCTCCCCTCTGGAGAGAGAGAGTCTGGAGCGTATCGTTTCGATAGAGATAGAGAAGCTCAATATGCAACTGGCCTCTAGGAATATCGTGATCGTCACGGATGAAGAGGTGCCGGCATATATAGCCCGAAGATGCAGGGCTGAAGAGTTCGGAGCCAGAGATATAGGCAGATTGATAGATGAGGAGATCAAGGAGAAGCTGACGGACGAGATACTCTTTGGCAGACTCAGAAAAGGTGGAGAGGTCGTCGTGAAGATGGAAGGGGATGATGGAGTGAGGCTCCATTTTCGTGAAGATGTCTCGCAATAGGGCTACCATTCACACTCCTGCAGATAGTGGGAGTACCAGATCTTTTCGGGTCTGTTCGCCGGAGTATCGTCATGTCTTCGAGCTATGACGAGGGCTACTGTATTCTCCCTCTCGGAAGAGCCCATACATTCCCGGACCCTTCCGGCGCACCGAAGGAGGGGTTGCTCGCCTATGGCGGCGACCTCGACCCGGAAAGAGTGTTGAAAGCCTACAGTATGGGTATATTCCCGTGGTACTCTCCCGACGACCCCATACTCTGGTGGTCTCCCGACCCGAGACTCCTTCTTTATCCCCGTGAGTTGAAGATATCGAAATCTTTGCGCAGAGTTTTGAGAAACAGCGAATATAGAGTGCTTTTCGATCACGATTTCGCTTCGGTCATAGAGAGTTGCGCACGGATAGAGAGGCCGGGGCAGGAGGGAAGCTGGCTCGGTGAGGAAATGGTGGAGGCTTATACGCAGTTGCATCGGAGGGGTTTTGCGCACAGTGTGGAGGTGTATAGAGGAGAGAGACTCATCGGCGGACTCTACGGTATAGGTCTGGGCGCCGCTTTTTTCGGAGAGTCGATGTTCTCTGCAGAAAAAAACGCCTCCAAAATAGCACTCAAAGCCCTAAGTGATGTTTTAAGCGAAAGAGGTTATGATTTTGTGGACTGCCAAGTAGTCACGGAGCATCTTGTGAGAATGGGAGCGACGGTGGTTTCGAGAGAGAGATTTCTTTCGGAGTTGAAGGAGGCACTCTCGAAAGGCGGATGCTGTGGCGGATGGAGAGATTTTGAATGGGAGTACGCAGATGATAGATGACGATTTGGGTTTTTCGCTGTGGTTGGATTTTATAGAGAGGGATTTTCTTCATACGCAGTTCGTAGAGATGGTGGAGAAAGGAATAGTCAATGGAGCCACGAGCAATCCCTCCATCTTCGCCAAGGCCATTATGGAGTCTCCGGCATACAGGGAGCAGCTATCTACACTCGAAGGTCTTTCGGCAAAAGAGAAGTATGAAGCGCTGGCGATAGCGGATATCAAAGAGGCCGCCATAGCCCTGAGAGGGGTTTACGATATAGGGAGTGAAGGCTATATCAGTATAGAGGTGGACCCTTTTCTCTCGAACAATACCGAAGAGACCGTCAGGGAAGCCAGAAGGCTCTTCGAAGCTGTCGGTGAACCGAATGTGATGATAAAGATACCCGCCACCGAGGCCGGTTATGCGGCTATGAGGGAACTTCTGGCAGACGGTATCTGTGTAAATGCGACTCTGGTCTTCTCCCCCTCGCAGGCGAGGGCCTGTCTCGATGCGATGAAATCGGGCATAGATGAGTTCGAAGCTACCGGTGGAGAGCGTGTAGAGGCTGTCATAAGCGTATTCGTAAGCCGTTTCGACAGGGCTCTGGATCCTATTTTGCAGGAGAAGGGCATGCCTGGCTCTCTTACCGGTATCATGAACGCAGCAGACATATACAATCTGATAGAGAGCAACCATACACCGAGTATTCGGACACTCTTCGCAAGTACCGGTGTCAAGGGTGGCAATCTGCCTGCGGACTACTATATCAGACAACTCTACGCTCCACACAGTGTGAATACGGCTCCGCTGGAGACTATAGAGGCTTTCGAAAACAGTGGAGAGCCCCCTCTCGCCGCACTGCCCATTGCACAGGAAGAGATAGATGGCTACTTTAGAGAGCTGGAAAAGGCGGGGATATCTATTGAAGAGACGAGATTAAGACTTCTCGAAGAGGGGATGAAGGCCTTCGAAAAGGCTTTTGCCGAAATGATGGAAAAATTGGAGGAACGATGAAAGAGCTTTTAAACAAATTTCTCAATGCGATGGTTGCCAAGAAGGGGAGTGACCTTCATCTCAAAGCCAGTTCTCAGGTGAGGATGAGAATCAACGGAGATCTCAAGATAGCGAGCAAAAACATCCTTAGCGCCAAACAGGTCGAGGGGATAGTGAACTCTATTACGAACGAGGAGATGCAAGAGAAGCTACACTCCCACAAATCGCTCGACTTTACCTATGTATTGGATGAAAACAGCCGTTTTCGCGCCAATGTCTTTTACCAGATGAACGGTCTTAGCGCGGTATTTAGGATTATACCGGTCAAGATACCGAATATCGAGCAGTTGAAGTTGCCCGATGTCATAAAGGGATTTGCCGATGTTCAGCGGGGCTTGATACTTGTTACCGGAGTTACCGGTAGTGGAAAATCGACTACGCTCGCTGCGATTCTCGATAGGATCAACGAAACCTATCCAAAACATATCATAACTCTCGAAGATCCGGTGGAATTTGTACACAAAGACAAAAAGTGCCTTATAAACCAGCGCTCGATAGGGCAGGATTCGAACTCCTTCTCCGATGCACTCCCCGCGGCTTTGAGGGAGGATCCGGATATTATCCTGGTGGGGGAGATGAGAGATACAGAGACGATCGATCTGGCTCTGCATGCGGCCAACACCGGACACCTCGTCTTCTCGACCCTACATACGCTCGATGCCAAAGAGACGATAAACCGTGTAATCGGTATGTTCCCAGAACAGGAGCAAAACCGCGTCAGGCTCTCGTTGGCATCCGTGTTGCAGGGGGTTATATCTCAAAGGCTCGTCAAAACCACCGATGGCGGAAGAAGGGCCGTTACGGAAGTGATGGTCCGTACTTCTCGAATAGAGGAGCTCATTGCCGAAAACAGGGATTTCGAGATTCCCGATACGATAGCCGAGGGCAAGGAGATATACGGCTCGCAAACCTTCGACCAGCATCTTTTCGATTTGGCGCAAGAGGGTGTCATTACCGAAGAGCTGGCATTGCAAAACGCATCGTCACCCTCCGATTTGAAGTTGAAATTCGAAGGTATCGGCAAAGGGAGTACCAAGAAAGATGGCTCCGACGGAGGTTCTGGTGAAATGGAGCTCGAAGCTTTCGACTTCAAAGAGGAGAGCGAAGAGGAGTAAGTCGTCGCCTCTTGCTCTTGCCGCTTAACTCGCCTCTTCGTAATTTGCCACCCTCACCCCTAGGGTGGCAGCCTCTTTTACGATATCCTCACCGACGAACATTCTGGATTCTATCACCACATCTGCAAGCTTGGAGCGTATCTCTATCTGCAGCGGGCGTCTTCCTGGACAGCGTTCGGCCAGACAGTAGAGCTCCTCTATGACGGATGGGTCGGACATGAGCTCAAGAGAGAGGATGAGAGGAGGGAGATTCTCGGCTTCGGGGGTCTCTCTCTTCTCCCTCTTTACCTTCACCTTCTCTTTTCTGGCCTCTTCAAGGGTCTCTATCTTGAGGATGTTCATCCTAGTGAAATCCCCATCTTTGCCTATCTTGACCTTGAAGGCTATCGGTTTTTCGAGATCGAAGTCTCTGCGCAGCTCTTCGAGATGGTCGGAGAAGAGCATGAGCTCGATATTGCCGTGAAGGTCCATTATATTGGCTATGCCGAACTTGTTGCCCTTTTTGGATATCTTTTCGCTGATCTCCTCCACTCTGCCTATGAAGAGAGCCTGTGAGCCGTCGGCGAGCTCATCTATCTGTGAACTTAGAGTGTAGTCTATCTTTTCGAGCTCCTCTCTATACTCGTCGAGAGGATGCCCCGATACATAGAAGCCCAGAGTCTCCTTTTCGAACTCCAAAATCTGCATTGGGGCGAACTCTCCCATCTCCTCGATCTCCACCGTCACATGCGTCATCTCTTCCCCTCCTCCGAAGAGGGAGTTTTCCGCCATTTTTTTGGCCTGCTGTGCCTTGCCGGCGGAGGCGACGATCTCCTCGATCTGCGTTAGCATCGCCTTTCGGCTGTAACCCAGCGAGTCGAGCGCCCCGGCTTTTATGAGGGACTCTATGACCTTTTTGTTCACCTTGGTGGCATCTATGCGGGAGACGAAATCGCTCAAATCCGCAAACGGTCTCTCTTTGCGAGCCTCGAGTATAGAGTTTATAGCTATGTCGCCCGCACCCTTTATCGCCCCGAGTCCGAAGAGAATCGTCGCTCTCCCCTCACTCTCGTCGGCGACGAAAGCGAGGTCAGAGCGGTTGATATCGGGAGGCAGAAGCTCTATACCCATATGTTTGACCGCATCCACATACTTGACCACTTTCGTGGTGTTGTCTTTCTCCAGAGTCAGCTGTGCGGCCATGAATTCGGTAGGGTAGTAACATTTGAGATAGGAGGTGTAGAAGGTGACCATCGCATAGGCTGCGGAGTGGGATTTGTTGAATCCGTAACCGGCGAATTTGACGATGAGGTCGAAGAGCTCTGCCGCCTTTGCGGGATCGAAACCCTTTTTGGCCGCCCCCTCGGCGAACTCGCCCTTGAGCCGGTCCATCTCCTCTTTGATCTTCTTACCCATCGCACGGCGTACCAGGTCCGCCCCTCCGAGGCTGAAACCACCTATGGTCTGCACTATCTGCATCACCTGCTCCTGATAGACGATTACACCGTATGTGGGCTTGAGTATCGGTTCGAGTTCGGGAAACATATAGGTGATTTCGGCTCGGCCGTGCTTTCGTTCGACGAAATCGTCGAGCATCCCCGACTCCATAGGTCCGGGGCGATAGAGTGCGAGCATCGCGATTATATCTTCGAAGCCGGAGGGTTTGAGCTTCTTCGCCAAATCCTGCATACCGGCGGACTCTATCTGGAAGAGCCCCAGAGTGTTTCCTTCGGAGATATACTCATAGACCTTCGGGTCGTTTATATCGACCTTTTTGAAATCTATCCTCCTGCCCCGACTCTTCTCTATGAGCTTGAGAGCCTCCTCTATGACCGTGAGAGTCTTGAGACCGAGAAAGTCGAACTTTATCAGGTCCACATCCTCCACATACTTGCCGCTATACTGGGTGGCGAGCGTATCCTGCCCCGACGGCTTGAAGAGAGGTGTCTTCTCCCAGAGTGGTTCGTTGGATATCACCACTCCCGCCGCATGCGTACCGGCATTGCGGTTGAGCCCCTCCAGCGCGAGAGCGAAACGCCACACCTGCTCGGCTTTCGGGTCTCTCTCTATGAGCTCCTTTATCTTGGGCTCTTTTTCATATGCACTCCTGAGGTCTATGCCCAATTCGTCGGGGATGAGCTTGGCGAAGGCGTCCGCCTGGGCGTAGGGCATACCCATGACCCGAGCGACATCTCTTATGACCCCTTTTGCCAGAAGTTTGCCGAAGGTGATTATCTGGGCGACATTCTCTCTGCCGTATTTGTCCACAACATAATCTATTATCTCCTGACGGCGCGACTGGCAGAAATCCATATCGATATCCGGCATACTCACCCTCTCTGGGTTGAGGAATCTCTCGAAGAGCAATCCGTAGGGCATGGGGTCTATATCGGTTATCTTCAGAGCGTAGGCCACGAGCGAGCCCGCCGCCGAGCCGCGCCCCGGCCCTACCGGTATCCCCATCTCCTTGGCCGCACGCACGAAATCCCAGACGATGAGCATATAACCCGGAAACTTCATCGAGTTGATTATCTCTATCTCGGTCTCGAGGCGCTCTCTATACTCGTCGTGTTTCTCCCTCTTTATATGTGCAAGCCTCTCTTCGAGCCCCTTTCTCGCTTCGTGCTCGAAGAGTACTATATCGTTCGCGAGGGAGTACTCCTTTTGTGGTTCGGGGAGCTCCAGCCCCTCCATCTCCGCCCTCATGAGAGTAAACTTGAAGTTCGGAGGAGTCGGATTGCCGAGTTTTATCTCCAGATTGCACTTGCGGACTATCTCCTGCGTATTTTCGATAGCCTCTGGTATATCGGCGAAGAGCTCGGCCATCTCTTCGGGAGATTTGAGATAGAACTCATGTACGGAGTGGCGCAGTCTGTCGGGGTCGTCGTACTCCTTGTTCATGGCTATGCACATGAAGGCTTCGTGGGCTTCGGCATCTTCGGGAAAGGTGTAGTGTGTATCGTTGGTGGCTACTATCTTGATACCGGTTTCGAGGGATAGCCGTATGATATCGTCGTCTATGCGCTGCTGATCGCCTATGCCGTGGCGCATCAACTCCAGATAGAAATCATCTCCGAATATCTCCCTATACTCCAGAGCCACCCTCTTGGCCTCTTCGTATCCTCCCGCACCGAATTTCCTATTTCTTTCGCTGAGGTTCAGATGCCAGTTGACCTCCCCTTGGAGACAGGCGGAGCTGCATATGAGCCCTTCGCTATGTTCCCGCAGAAGCTTCTTGTTGATTCGAGGATAGTAGTAGAAACCCTTCAGATATGCCTGGGAAGATAGATACATCAGATTTTTGTATCCGGTTTCGTTCTTGGCGTAGAGGCAGAGGTGAAAGCGTTGTCTGGTCGATCTGTCTTCGGGGTCGTCGCTGTTGTGTAGATAGGCCTCTATCCCTATGATGGGCTTGATACCCTCTTTTCTCATGGTGTTGTAGAAGTCTATCGTACCGAACATATTGCCATGGTCGGTCATTGCCACCGAATCCATACCGAGCTCCTTCACCCTCTTCGCCAGAGCCTTTATCTTGTTGGCGCCGTCGAGCAGGGAGTACTCCGTATGGAGGTGCAGATGTGTAAACGCCGGTTTTCGGGACATCACTCTTTATCTCCGCTTTTTATGAGCATCAACTCCCTGAGAAGTTCGCCCGCCTCTTCGTCGTCCATCTCACCGCTCTCTATCTCTATCAAAATCTCCCTGCACTCTCTGTGCATCTCCTGCATATCCTCCAACTCCTCTCTCTCGCCTATAGATATGCTCTTTTGGCGCTCTATCGTTTTGAATATATCGTCTATAGCCTCTTCGAGATCGGGTATTATCTCGTTTTCAAGCAGCAGTTTGAGTTTCTGTCGTTCGGACATCTCCTCCCCCTCTCTTTCACTTTTGATTTTCAGATTGTATCGCTCCATATCCGCCACTAAAGCATATGTCTCTTCAGTGCCCTTTGCAGATCTTCGTAGGTATCTATGCCGAAGCTTTCACTCTCGACCTCCCTCATGGCTATTTTGTAGCCACCAGAGAGTATCCGTAGCTGTTCGAGCTTCTCTATATTCTCCAGAGAGGAGGGCTCCATCGAGCAGTAGAGTCTCAGACTCTCCACGCTATATCCGTATATACCCAAGTGTCCCTTGTAGGAGTCGAAATGGTGGTCTCTCGGGTAGGGTATCTTGGCTCTGGAGAAGTATAGAGCCATATTGTCGCTGTCGGTGACGACCTTCACAATATTGGGATCTTCCGCCTCCGCGGCACCGATATATCTGTAGGCGCTTACAGCCAGCACATCTCTATCGTCCCTGTGCTTCAGCGCAAGCTCGTAAACAGCTTCGACCACACCCTCCTCTATGAAAGGCTCGTCGGCTTGTACATTGACGACCACTTCATCATCCGCAAGAGCAAGCTTTCGGACCGCTTCGTATATTCTGTCCGTGCCGGAACGGTGTTGTGTGGAGGTGAGTATGGCTCCGAAACCGTAGCCCTCGACGATATCGGCCACCTCCTGCGAATCGGTAGCCACGACCACTTCGTCTATATCCGAGACACGGCGAGCCGTACACACGACCATGGGTGTACCCATTATGTCGGCCAGTACTTTGCTGGGAAAGCGTGTAGAACCGAGTCTCGCAGGTATCACTATCATGAAATCTCCTATATTATGAGTGCTCTTGCATCCGTTCGTAGAAGTAGTTCGTAGCCTCCACGAAACCATCCACACTTCCGCAATCGAAACGGCATCCTTCGAATCTGTAGGCCATTACCATCCCCTCTTTCGCCTGCTGCCTGAGAGCGTCGGTAATCTGAATCTCTCCACCCTTGCCCGCTTCGGTACGCTCTATCTTTTCGAAAATATCTGGTGTCAGGATATATCTGCCTATAATCGCGAGATTCGACGGCGCTTCGTCGGCTTCGGGCTTTTCGATCATATCGTCAACCATCATTATCTGCTCATCCAAGGCCCTGCCCGAAACCACACCATAGCGCGAGATATCCTCTCTATCGACCTCCTGTACAGCCACGATGGAGCACCTGTACTTCTCGTAAACTCTCATCATCTGCTTCAAGACACCTTCACCCTCCAGATTGTCGCACAGATCGTCGGCGAGTAGCACGGCAAAGGCTTCGTCACCGATGAGAACCCTCCCTTTGAGTATCGCATCTCCGAGCCCTCTCATCTTCTTCTGTCTGGTATAGGTGAAGGTACAGTGCTCTATCAATCCGCGGATATCGTTGAGCAGATGCTCTTTGCTGCTCCCCTGTATCTGGTGTTCGAGTTCGTAGCTTATATCGAAATGATCCTCTATAGCCCGTTTCCCGCGACCCGTTATTATCGCCATGGTATCCATGCCCGCCTCCACGGCCTCCTCAACCCCGTACTGAATCAGAGGTTTGGTGAGGATCGGGAGCATCTCCTTGGGCATGGCTTTGGTCGCGGGCAGAAATCTCGTGCCGTAGCCCGCCGCCGGAAAGAGGCACTTTTTGATAATGGACATCCGTACCCTTTGTATTGAAGTGATAATATCCGTATCTATCGTATCTGCTTGCAATCGTGAGATTTGCAAAGAGTAGAGCTACGCTTTTTGTACAATAAGCTCGTCAAATTTGCATAGCTGTTTACCAAGCACGACATATGGGCGAATATCTTCCGCTTTTTCATTTATGTCGAGACATACGACAAGCGACAGCAATCTCTTTGGTCGAGAAACTCGAGTATCCTCTCGTGTACACATTTCCCAATCTCATGAGGGAAACTCGATATTTTCTATAATCTCCTCTATCTCTTTCTCGTGACTTCTGAATTTGCCGGCGAGTCTGAGATATGCGACGAAGAGCCTCTCCGCACTGTTGTCCGACTCCAGCGAGACACCCGACTCTCTCAGATTCCTCTCTATGAAATCCGCAAACGAGTCATCCAGTTTCTTGGCCTTGTACTTGACATTGTTTATCGATACCGTCACCTCTCTCATCTTCATCTCTCCTCTACTCTATGAGCGCTTCGACTTTGTCTATAATGGCCTCTATCTCGGCATCCTTGGCATCCATCTCTTTTCTGAGCTCCTCTATGGTTCTCTCTCGGGCGAGAAGTTCCTTTTCGAGTTCGCTGCACTCACCCCTGCCTGCACCCGAACTCTTCTGCAGCTCCTTTTTCAGAGCTTCGTTCTCTTTGCGCAGAGCCTCGAGACTCTCTCTCCAGCGCTCCATCTTCTCTTTGAGCTTCTCTATAGCACTCATCCTCTCCACTCCTGTGTGAAATTCTCCTGATATAATAGCGTATCGATGTGAAAAATCACTTTTGAAGGAGTATGATGAAACGCTTCGTAGTCCACAGTCCTTACAAACCCGCGGGGGATCAGCCGGAAGCGATAGAGAGGCTATCTTCGTCGATAGAGAGGGGAGGACGCTATCAGACCATGCTCGGTGTGACGGGCTCGGGCAAGACCTATACCATGGCCAAGATAATAGAGAGAGTCCAGATGCCGACCCTCGTCATGACCCACAACAAGACTCTCGCGGCACAGCTCTACAGTGAATTCAAAAGTTTCTTTCCCGACAATCATGTGGAGTATTTCATAAGCTACTACGACTACTATCAGCCGGAGGCCTACATACCCAGACAGGACCTTTTCATAGAGAAGGACAGTTCGGTAAACGAAGAGCTCGAGAGGCTCCGGCTCAGCGCTACGGCATCTTTGCTGAGTCATGAAGATGTGATAGTGGTGGCTTCGGTATCCGCCAACTACGGACTCGGAAGCCCCGAAGACTACAGAAGTATCGTGCAGAAACTCGTAGTCTCCGAAGAGTACGAAAGGCGTGCTCTGCTGATGAAGTTCGTAGAGATGGGCTACAGACGCAACGACGACTTTTTCGACAGAGGGGACTTCCGGGTCTGCGGCGAAGCCATAGATATCTATCCCGCATACAGTGAGGAGTTGGCCTATCGTCTCGAGTTTTTCGGAGACGAACTGGAGAGAATCTACTCTTTCGACTCTATCAGCGGGGAGAAAGTCCAGGAGCTCGAAGAGTTGACAATCTACTCCGCGAATCAATTCATTGTCGGCAGGGAGAAGATGGCCAAAGCGATAGAGAGTATCGAAAAAGAGCTGGGAGAGAGACTGAAATATTTCGAAAAGATGGGAAAGACGATAGAGTACAACAGGCTCGAACAGCGTACCCGTTTCGATCTGGAGATGCTCGAGACGACGGGTATCTGCAAAGGTATAGAGAACTACTCCAGACACCTGACCGGAAAGAAGGAGGGGGAGACCCCCTACTCTCTGATGGACTACTTCGAAGCCATGGGGAGAGACTATCTCGTGATAGTGGATGAATCTCATGTCAGTCTGCCGCAGTTCAGAGGAATGTACGCGGGAGACAGAAGCAGAAAGGAGGTACTCGTGGAGTATGGCTTCCGCCTTCCGAGCGCTCTGGACAACAGACCACTGCGTTTCGAAGAGTATATACGAAAAGCTCCCCACTATCTCTTCGTCTCCGCGACACCCGGCGAGTGGGAGCTCGAGCATTCGGAAGTGGTGGCCCAGCAGGTGGTTCGCCCCACTGGACTGCTCGATCCCGAAATAGAGCTTAGAGAGAGCCGAAGACAGATAGAGGATCTCTACGACGAAATCAAGAAGGTGATAAAGAGAGACGAAAGGGTACTTGTAACGGTACTTACCAAAAAGATGGCGGAAGAGCTGAGCGGATACTACAGGGATCTCGGACTGAAAGTGCGCTATATGCACTCGGACCTCGATGCCATAGAGAGAAACTCCATTATCCGCGCCCTGCGTAGCGGAGAGTTCGATGTACTTGTGGGTATAAATCTGCTCAGAGAGGGTCTCGACCTGCCGGAGGTCTCGCTCGTAGCCATTCTCGATGCGGACAAAGAGGGATTTTTGCGTAGCGAAACGGCTCTCATACAGACAGCGGGTCGTGCGGCGAGAAACGCCAACGGCAGAGTACTCATGTATGCCCGCAAAACGACCCCCTCGATGCAAAGAACGATCGAAACGACGAAAGCCAGAAGAGAGAGGCAGCAGCGCTACAACCGAGAGCATGGCATTGTACCGACAACGACGAAGAGAGAGCTCGATACCGACCTGAAGGTGGCCGAACCAGGAGAGCTCTACAACAGGAAGAGGAAGATCGAGAAGATGCCAGCTTCGGAGAGGAGAAAAATCGTGAACGAACTCAGGGCAAAGATGCTCGAGGCGGCGAAGAGACTGGAGTTCGAAGAGGCGGCACGACTCAGGGATGAAATAGCGAAAATAAAAAAACTGTGAAATACTATTCTCGAAGGATAGGAGGAATATAATAATATATTACGGTAACAATCCGACAATAGTGCGAAGAGGGAGAATCCGAATGTCCATTGACCTTAACGATGCATCGCTATATATAAACAGGGAGCTTTCGTGGCTGCAATTCAATACGAGAGTTCTCTCGCAGACAGATAGAGAGGAGCTTCCGCCTCTGGAAAGATTGAAATTCATAGCCATCTACGGTACCAATCTCGATGAGTTCTATATGGTTAGAGTAGCGGGACTCATTTCACTCTACAAAGCCGGGATTCAGGAGACGGGAGCGGACAGACTCACTCCGGCCCAACAGCTCGAAGAGATCAGAAGCTATCTTCACAGAGAGAAACTAAGACTGGAAAAGGTGTACAACAGCATAACCGACGAGCTGAGGGAGGAGGGCGTGGAGGTGCTCCCTTTCAAAAATATTCCCAAAGAGTTGCAGGAGAGCATCAAGGAGGAGTTTTTCGAACACATCTTCCCTGTCGTCATCCCCATCGCGGTGGATGCCACCCACCCCTTCCCCCATCTGAACAATCTCAGTTTCGGTCTAGCCGTCACTCTGCGCGATATGGATGGCAAGATCAAGCACGGGCTCGTGCGCATACCGAGACTCCTGCCCAGATTTCTCAAAATAGAGGGGACCTACATTCCGATAGAGAGCGTGGTCGAGCACTTCATAGGGGATCTCTTTCCCGGCTATACCAAACTGAGCACAACACCCTTCAGGGTTACGAGAAACGCCGATCTCGAAATAGAGGAGGAGGAGGCGGACGACTTTCTGGAGATGATGGAGGAGGGGCTGCGCTCCAGAAACAAAGGAAATGTGGTTAGATTGGAGCTGACGGGAGATGCCGACAAAGATCTGGTCAATTTCCTCAACGACCACCTCCATATATGCGAAGAGGATATCTACTACTATCGCTCCATCCCTCTGAATCTCGGAGCTCTATGGCAGATAGTCGGAGAGAAGTCGCTTACGCACCTTCTTCTGCCGAGCTTCACACCCAAAACCATCTCTCCATTCGATCATGAGAGTATCTTCAGTATCATAGAACATCAAGACAGCCTGCTCTACCATCCCTATGAGAGTTTCGATCCGGTGGTGAAATTCATACAGGAGGCGGCAGCTTCCTCCGACACTCTCGCCATAAGAATGACTCTCTACAGAGTAGGGATTAAATCTCCGATAGTCAAGGCCCTCATAGATGCCGCGCAAGATGGCAAGCAGGTAACGGTACTGGTGGAGCTCAAAGCCCGTTTCGACGAAGAGAACAATCTGCGCTGGGCGAAGAGACTCGAAGATGCGGGGGCCCATGTCGTTTACGGGATTCCGGGCCTGAAGGTGCATGCCAAGATAGCCCAGGTGATCAAGAGAAAGAACTCTCAGCTAAAGAGCTATCTGCATCTGGCCACCGGAAACTACAACCCGGGAACGGCCAAGATATATACCGATGTAAGCTACTTCACGGGCCGCAAAGATTTCAATGACGACGCTACGCGCTTTTTCCACTTTCTGACCGGATTCTCCACGCATACCAGACTCAAGAGACTATATATGTCTCCCATACAGATAAAACCCAAACTGATAAAACTGATAGAGAACGAAGCCCGTTACGGCAAAGAGGGGCGTATCATTCTCAAAGCCAACTCCCTCGCCCATCCTGAGATAATAAGAGCCCTCTACCGTGCTTCGATGGCAGGCTGCAGAGTCGATCTGATTATCAGAGGCATATGTTGCCTGCGGCCGGGGATAGAGGGGGTGAGCGACAATATAAGCGTATCGTCGATAATAGGGAAATATCTCGAGCATCCCCGCATCTACTATTTCGAACACGACGAGCCCGGATGCTATATCTCGAGTGCCGACCTGATGCCCAGAAACCTCGATAGACGAATAGAGCTAATGACACCGATATTCGAAAAGGGTCTGGCCGAAAGGCTCTATCAGATACTGACTCTCCAGCTTGCGGATACCGAGCTAAGATGGGAACTGCGCAAAGATGGAAGCTATGTCAGATTCGAGAGACAGGAGGGTGCCAATGCGATAAACTCTCAGGAGCTTCTGGAGAAGTATGTCAACAAAATATACAACAAGACGCGCAAGAGTAGTGCCAACTATGTCAAGAGGCTCGCCGAAAAGCTTCTGAACGAGAGTTAGTCTCTTACGGGCTCGAATACCGAAGACAAAAGACATTGGCAAAGAGTGAGCTTTCAAAAGTCGGGAAGTTTGTTTATTTGCGACATCACTTCCCAAAAAAGCTAACAGCTAAGAGCTATAGTGTCTCCATCTTCCAAGAGCTCTCTTTGTGCCACTATTTAAAACATTCCAATCGCCAAGAGTACTTCTATCTTCGTTCAACTCTTTGGCATCTACATGAGACCTATCGTCGTCGCTTTGGCAAATCGGATATATTGACAATAACCTTACTCTGCAATCTACCTATACCGAAATGGTGACGATTTTCTATCTATATCGTCAAGAACCATTCGATTAGTTGATTCTGATATGGAAACCAAGCAAAAGACCAAGCGGCGAATTTTAGAAAGACAATATAGGCCAATGCATAATAGCCGATAACAAGAGCTGTCACTATACGAGGAGGTAGAATTTTGGGTAGTAATTGTGGCAGTCTCGTCAAAACGACAATTTGCATCGGGATGAAGTATAGCCCCAGTCTGTCTATAACCGTAGATGCAAACGGGACCAAAGGAAGGGAGAATACGGAACCCAGCGCCATAAGCAGCCAAAGTGTATAGTCGTTTGGATATAGTTTTTTCCATCTATTTCTAAAATATAGAAGAAATAGTCCTGGTATAGCATTCATCAAAATTCTGATATAGGCACCTTTGGAGTGAAAATGTGAAGAGTCTACATACCTCTGTACATACTGACTTTCGTAGCCGGAGACAAAGGCGAAATATACTCCTACGAGGATAAAAAGTCCTGCGATCATCTTTATATATTTATTTCTCCCCCCGTGAAAAATACCTATACCCGCCATTAAAACTGCCGATTTGTGAAAGGCTGTAGCAAAAGCCACGAAGAGTAAAAATCTGCCGTACTTCCCATCCATAATATAGGCTATAGCCCAGAAGACCAGCCCGAGAGCTACACTCTGTCTCACATACCCCATAGCTACCGCCAGCATCGTATATGCTACCGCGATCGTCAATCCCAGCCATGGATTGGGAAGTTTTCGCAAAAGAGTCACAAGCCCCCATACAAATATGATTGCACAGAAGAGATTGACCATGTGCACATCCCAGCCCATATCGTCCACCCAAACTTGCAGGAGCCAGAAGGCCGGATCCCCATGGTGTAGTGCATCCATGTAGTTCATCTTGCTGGCTTCGTTTTCGAACATAAAGAAGTAGTTACCCCAATCGGCCCCTACCTCATCTCTCAATCCTACGAAAAGTATATATAAGATAGAAGTAGGGAACCATATACCCCATCCTTTCCACGGCTTGGAGTATGGTTGAAGCATAGCCATGAGAGCAGGATAGAAGAAAGCCAGAAAATAGTGGAGCATTCTACTTGACCCCTTTTAGAAAAAAGTTCATGAGATATTCGATGATAGTGGGATGATACCATAGTTTTGAAGGGAGTAGGGGGCTAAAGCTCTTCGCTCTACCCTCGCAGATATCCCTGATAGCTCTTTTGAGAAGGGGGAGGGCTACAGCCAGTTGGAGAGTGGGATAGGTGAAGAGATTGTCTCTCTTGTCGGGTACTATCACACTCTGATAGAGTACCGCTCCGGTATCTATTCCACTGTCGACCAGATGAACGCTCACCCCGCAATTGTCGGGGTCTTCGTTTGCCAGTGCCCAGTAGGCTCCGTGTACACCTCTATAGGCGGGAGTTATACCGGCATGGATATTGAGTATGGGAGATTTCACAGCATCTATGAACTCTTTCGACAAAATTCTGCTTCCATGGATAATCACCATATCGGCATCGATACTCCCGAAGAGCTCTATCGACTTCATATCGTTGGCACTCTCCACCCGATATATATTGACACCATCGATATCGGAAGGTTCCAGAGAGTACTCGGTGATAATCTCTTCGACCCTATCTCTCGATAGCCTCTTGAGCACTATCGCAAAGAGCGAAAAGAGGATCTGCCCCGTCACCCTTGCCATACCGAGTCTCTTTATCCTTCTGCTGAGTATCTCTCTGGCACAGGGAGGTTTTTCGAATACCACAGCTTCGATTTCGAAATATCTCTTCAGATAGTTGTAGAGTATATTGCCGCTCTCACTCTCTCTCATCAAAAGTACGATTTTACAACTATGCATAGTAGCGACCCAGCTCGGACATGTTTAGAGAGAGCATATCGTGCTTCTCTCTCATCTTCGAAAAGAAGTGCAGAATCTTTTCGAGATTGTCGAGATTTTTCTCCATATTTGTGCCGAAGTTGTGAGGATGCCACCATAGATGAAAATTTTTCCTCTCTATGGCGGCCTTTTCGATAGCCTTTTGGATACGACGCAGTTTAAGAGCTTCCAAAAATTTTAGATTGCGATTGTATGGACGCAGAAAGATAGAGCTTTTTAGCTCGCACACCCTCTCCTTCTCTCTCACAGGCAGAGATATATGAGGACCGGAGAGATCGAAATAGGTGTCTATCAGACGATAGACTCTTTGCAAAAAGCTCTTGTTCACCTCACCGTCTCTATAGATCGGATGCTCGGGATTGCCTCTGAAATTTTTCACCCCTGCATTGAAAATGCTTTCGAGACTTTTTTCATCTATCTGATTTCTCGGGAAGACGATCGACTCTATCTCCACTCCCTCTTCGAGTGCTCTTTTGAGGGCACTCTCGATATCGGCCTCGAAAGCTTCCGGCACTATCTCGGGCTCGGCGGTATAGTAGTGGGAGAATGTATGTGTGGCGATCTCCTGTCCGGCAGTTTTGCCGATCATCTCTATCGAAGCCGGAGCGAAGTGAACTTTTAGAAACTCTTTTCTCTTTTTTTTCTCCTCTTCAAGGTGGGCTATATATCTGTAGGGGCAGAGTCTCTCGTCTCGATAGCGGGGTAGTATTTTTGGATAATCCCCACTCAACTCTTCGAAATCCCTATACCAGAGAAAACCGACTATGGCCCATGTGGCATGGATATCGTAGCGTTCGAAGAGTTTCAATATCTGCGGAATCACTCTCTGTACATTCATGAGATTCTCTTCGTACTTCTCTATCGAGACAATATCCCGCATACCCCAATATAGTTCGAAATCGAGAGATATCGTAAAGCTCCCTCTATATTCTGCATTTTCTCTTTCCATTATACGGACACCTCTTCTATCAGACTCTTCCATTCGGAGACTATTATATCTTTCGAAAAGTCGTTCGCACGCTCGAAACCTTTGCTTCGCAATCTATTCAGTCTCTCTTCGTCTAAGAGCAATTTTTCGATCGTATCGACCCAAAGTAGCTCCTTTTCGCTCATCCGACTATGCGCATCGACAAAGCTGTTTTCAAAAACGGGCATCAATACTCCATACTCTTCGTCATATACATCATCGGCCTCCAATCCTCTCTTTTTGAAAGAGGGAGCCACTATCTCTCCAGGACCAGATCGACAGTCGGAAGTGAGCACCGGCACACCGCAGGCCATCGACTCCACTATCGTATTGCCGAAGCCCTCCCAAAGAGAGCTCATCACGAAGAGCTTCGAGACAGAGATATACTCGAAAGGATTGCTCATGAATCCCATGAAATATATATCGTAAGCAAGATCGATTTTCTCGCCTTTATCCCACTCATATACATTCAGTCCCAGTTCGCGGGAGAGTTTTACAAGTCTCTCTTTGAGCTCACCAATTCCCAGAATCATCAGTTTCAGCTCGGGATTTCTCCTCTTCAATTCGGCGAATATCCGTATCAGATACCACTGACCTTTCTGCATTGTGAGTCTGCCGACAGTAAGGAGCAGAGGAAGCCCTTCGAAGATGGAGGATATCTCTCCTCTCGCTTTGGCCATAGCCCCAATCTTCTCTATATCGTAGGGATTGTATATGGTCTTTATCTTTTCTCCGTCGATATCGAGCCTCTCTACGAGGGTGTCCCGTATCCCTTCCGAAACGGTAACGACCTTTTTTACTTTGGAAGAGGAGAGAAGATATTTCAAAATCCCGTTAACCAACCTGCCCTGAAAATCTTTGAGTGCGGCATATCTATTTTCGTGAACCACAGCTAGCATATCGCAATCTATGCTCAGTACATTGGGCAAAGTGCTCAGTTCGCCGTGGCTTATCATCAGATCGAATTTTTCGTGCACTACAAGTCGTCGGAGTTTGAAAGCGGCTTTGAGCAGATTGTAGGCTCTGGATAGAATATTTCTATTTTCCAGATCCACCGACAGCTCCACCTTTTTCCCCTCGAAGGGGTAATCCACCCTGAAGCTGTCCATCACCACGAGCGTCACATCGTAGAATTTTTCGAGCTCTTTAGCCTCTTGTACCGCGACTCTCTCGAGACCTCCCTTCGCCAGAGAAGGTACCGTTACGGCTATCTTTTTTATCTTCATCTCTCAACTCCAAATAGCTTCACTCCGCCTCTTTGTCAGAGAGCCTCGATACTCTCGAGTATGGGACCCAATACCTTCTCTTGTGAAAAGATGCGAGCTTTGTCGATACACAGAGCACTATAGTTTCTACTCTCGGATAAAAGTTTTTCCACTCTATATAGAAAGTCGGAGTCGTAGATATCTTTCTCCTCGAAAACCAGACCGCTTCTACCACCATAGCCTTGCACAAAGTCCACACAGAAACCGGAAGTGCTCGTCACTATTGCCGGAAGACCTCTTGCGTGAGCTTCGAGCAGAGTTGTGGCAAAACCCTCATGCAGACTACTTATGACGAAACATTTAGCGCTGTCATATAGGCTCGGCAACTCTTCTCTTTCAATCCATCCTCTAAAAACGATACTCTCTTCCAATCCGTATCTATTTACAAGTTTTTCCAACTCCTCTCTCTCTTCCCCCTCACCAACTATCAAGGCTCTATACATCACCCTCTCTTTATTCAATTCTCTCATAAGTTTCAGAAAAAGAGGTATATTCTTCTGTTTGGAGAGTCTTGCGACTAACAAAAAATCATACTCTTTAGCATTGGAATTTTTTGGTGCATTTAGAAACCATTCAGGTACATAATTTCCGATAAATTCAACCTTCTTATAATGAAAAATTTTTACATTTTCCATATTTACACTAAAGATAATATTGCAAAATAATGAGGATAATTTAAGAAGATGATATTCGAGTAGATTGTGTCCTTGAGGGTTTTCTCTTTTTTTTCTTAAATATAAATGCAGTAGGGATATGACCTTTAAACCGAAGAGTCTGAAGATAGGGGCCAACCAGAGAGATGAGAGGTCATTTAGCACAATACTGTCTGCACCTTCCCTCTTGAAGGTGTATGCGAGATAGAAGGAGTGGAAAAATCTCTTCACCCGGGAGGCCACTATGGTAATCTTTCTGCTATTACAGCCAAATCCACTCGTATCCGCACTGACTATCTGAGCCGAAACTCCATTTGCATTGAGATAGATACAGAGTTGGTCGATATAGAGATGCGCTCCACCCCACTGTGCATGACCTGGGATGTATATCAATACTCTTTTAATTACATTCATAAAAATCTCCACAACTGCTAAGTCTCATCTATTTTCAATTCAGAACAATACTTCAAAGACTTTGCTTTCAAAAGTTCAATATACTCTTTTATCGAAGTTTTATCTATCGCAATACCAAAATCTTCCCCATAGATGGGTTTTTCCCGGCCCAAAATTCTATCCACTATAATATTGGAAAGGCTCCTGCCGGGATGCACCGAATCTTGCCATAGACAGTCATCGATTCTAATTACAGAGAGGTTTCCAAAATCGTATATACTACCAAAAATATCCACCAAAATCTCTTTGAATTTCAAATATTTCTCAAAAAGAGTTCGATTTGATTCAATGATACAAAAATGCTCTTTGCTTATAGGGGAAATCGTAACAATCAGTTTAATTTTATGCTCTATACACAGCTCTCTCAATTTTCGCAAATACTCTATTCTCTTACTATCAAAATGATAATTCTTATAACTATATTTGATTATTTTTCTCGCTATTGTGATTTTGCAAGCATTTCTTTTTGAATCAATCTGTATTTTCTCTTTTTCAGAATGAGTCTTTTTTATATTCATCTTATCTATATAAAGAAGTTTGATAGAATCATATAGGGCCTTGGTGGTAAAATAACCATCGTAGAAAAAAGAGTTTCCAATATTTATCTCTTTACGATATTTGGAATCGAAATAATCATATAGCGGAGATTTGACAAACCTCTTATCATATGGTAGTGAAGCATTTAGCATATAAAAATCGAGATTGAGCCATAGAATTTTTGGTTTTTGTCGTGATATTATATGATTTGTGATTGCAAGGAGATCCTCTGGTTTTGCGTTGAAGACACCATAATTGAAAGCATTGAGTCTATATCTCTTTTTTATTAATGAGATATCATAATTGTGTATATTGCTACTACCCAGAAGGAAAATATCATATATCTCTTTACTATTCTCCAATGTGTAGAAGCGCCTCTCTCTTATCGAGGAGATTGCCTTCTCCTTTATTCCCCAAAAATTATATGAGAGTTTATCGTATGGATCTACCGAGGCTATAAATATATAGAGCAGTAATACTACTATCGAAGATAGGAAAGCAAAGCGATACAAAAAACTCATATATCTCCTAAAAATTAAAATATATAAATTCGTTTACTTCTCTCATTCCAAAAAGAGATATCGAAAACAAAAATGCCGATATAAATAGATATTTCAGGCTACCGTCATTTCTATCGAGCCATGTATGGGAATTTTCAAAGAAAAAAACGATAATTACCGAAACAAGCAAAAATACCCATGTCTCTATACCACCATACAGATTCTGCATCCAAGGGCCAAATTCCATACCAACTTTTTCAAGAAAGTATAGAGTATTTTCCATAGGTACTGGTAGAATGATATTTGATGGATTAAACATTGTCGATATAATATTCGTCAGTTGAGTCCAATTGGACGATCTAAATATTACCATTGTTAGAATGATAAATATGAATGTTATGATTCTTGCAATATGTTTATGAAGCTTTATTTTTGTTTTTCTCCAATAGTGATTGACTATTAGTCCCAAACCATGCACTCCTCCCCAGAATATATAGATCCATGATGCACCATGCCATATTCCCGAGAGCAACATGGAAAAGAGAGTAGCGAGCATTGCCTTGTTGAAAGTGATTTTTTTGTAGGAGCGTAAAATTGGAGTATAGATATATGTCATTATAAAGTTTGTAAGTGTTATATGCCATCTCGACCAATAGTCTATTACTCCAGTGGCTTTGTATGGGCTGTTGAAATTCTTGGGCAATTCTATGTTAAATAGGAGAGCCGCTCCTGTCGCCATATCCATATATCCACTAAAGTCGAAATATATTTGAAAAGTATATGAAAGGGCTGTTGCCCATGCCTCTATAAAATTTAGCGATGCCGAATTTTCAAAACCAGCATTAGCCCAAAATGCGAGAGTATCGGCTAAAATCACCTTTTTGAATAGACCTATACAGAAGATAAAAATTGCTTTGGAGATATTGTTGTCGTTTAGTCTCTTTCTATCATTATCTGAGAATTGTGGCATCATATCTTTGTGATGAACAATGGGCCCTGCAATCAACTGTGGAAAAAACATTACAAACAAAAAATAGTCTCTAAGTTTCACATCTTTTACCAAACCTTCGTAAACATCAACAATGTACGCAATCTGCTGGAGAGTAAAAAAGCTTATCGCCAGAGGTAGCATCAAGTTCAAATGGTGGATATTTTTTCCAAAAAGTATATTGATATTGTCAATAAAGAAATCTATATATTTGAAATATCCCAATATTCCGATATTGACAATCAGAGCAACGAGAAAAAGGGCTTTTCTCTTTTTTGTACTACTCTTATTTTTGGAACCGTAATGAGAGATTCTTTTTGAAATAAAGTAATTGAAAAATATCGAGAATAGAATCAGGGGTAGATATATATAGTTCCACCAAGCATAAAAATATATACTCGATGCTATAAGCCAATATATCGATTTGTCATATAAACTCAGTCTGTTGAGCAAAAAATATACAGATACGGTTATCGGCAGAAAAAGAAAAACGAATATATAGCTATTGAAAAGCATCAGTTATCGAGTTTCTCCTCTATCAAATTCAACATCTCTCCTACATTTTTCATTTCCTGTAGCTCACCCAGTGCGAAACGAATAGCAAATTTTTCCTCTATAGCATTGATAAGATTTATGTGATTTAGGGAATCCCACTCATCTATATCATCGGCATTGGTGTTGTCATTTATTTGTAGATCAACATTATTGAATATGTCACGAAATATGTTCTGCACCCTCTCTCTTATCTCTTCTCTTTTCATTTTATTGCTCCTTTTGAATAGATTTTTTCAAGGTCTTTTTGCATACTTTTCCATTTGAGTTGACAGGTAGTTTGTCGATAAGAATTATCTTTCTGGGTATTTGATATGGCAAAAGTATGCTTGAAAGATCTCTTTTAATAATTTTTTCCGTGATATCCCTGTTGTTTGTCACCACAAATGATAGCAAGCTCTTCTCTTCGTTTTTTTCGTCGAGTGTGATAGTCGCACTCTCTTCTATGTAGTTCAAAGTCTGTAGATATGCATCGATATCCGAAAGATTGACTCTAAAGCCTCTTATCTTTACAGTCTCATCCAATCTGTCGATTATAAAGTACTCTCCTTTGTTATTTCTAAAAGCCAAATCACCGCTTCTATACCACCTCTCTCCCCCCAGATTCAATATGGATTCACGGTTTTTGATTGGATTGTTGATATATCCGGCCATCACCTGGATACCTCCTATCAGCAACTCTCCATCTTCAGACTCTCCGAGAATATTGAAGTTTTTGTCAACTATAATCGATTTTACTCCTTTTAGAGGATATCCTATGGATATATTATGCCTTAGCGAATCATCTTCCTGCGAAAAACTCACTCTCTTGATATGTGTATATACTGTGCATTCCGTTGGACCATATATATTATAGATCTCCTTTTTGTTGACATAAAAGAGTCTTTTTAGTTTAAGATAGAGAGACCAAGGGAATTTTTGACCTCCAATCAACAAAACTCTCAAAGTGGAAAAATCACTCCTTTTTAGTACAATTTCATTTAGAAGCATAGATATATTGTTTGGTACGGTACTTATAAAAGTAATTTTGTAGCTTTCGATTTCATATGCCAACTTGAATATGTCTTGTTCGAATGAGGAGAAATATAGCCTACATCCATATTCTACAAATAGGGCTATATCGCTTAGTGACTGATCGAAGCTAAAATTGGCGATTTGCAATATTCGATCATCGCTGTCCAATCTCACCTCCAGCGAGAGGGCTTTGATGAAATTCTCCAAAGATTCTCTCTTTATTGCGACACCTTTAGGTTTACCGGTAGTACCTGATGTGAAAATAATATATGCTATGTCAGAAAATGGTTTTTCCGAATATTCGTTTTTTACAATAGTATGTTTTTTTAGTAAATGCTCCAGTGTTTTATCTTTGAAAATATAAGCTATTTCTATATCTTCTTCAATCTGCTTTATTCTAAAATCGGGAAATTTCTTATCCATAGGGATATAGACGATACCAAGCTCCAAGCAGGCCAATATTACAAGCAGATATCTATAATCTTTGCTTAACATTATGGCTATCTTGCTATCTCTATACTTTAAAGATAAGAAATTTTTAATAATTCTGTATTCTCGCTCTATTCTATCTGAAGGAATTTTGTTGCCATTTGAATCATAAATATATAGATCTTTTTCAAAAAGTTTTTCGATTTTGTTTTTAATATACATCTCTACTTTATCCTAACTCTTTTTGTAGTCATATTTTACAAGATAATCATGAAGTATTTCTTCCAGAATATCAATTTGAACTTCGGAAAGATCCGACAGATATTTCTTGTTGTTGTTTAGAAGTTTGAAATTATCTATACTATTCTCAAAATCATTGCTCCATTTCAAAGCGCAAAAATCTACTGTTTTTTTGAATATATCCTCTGGTTTTTCGCAAAGCTCTTCATATTTTACATACATCCATCGCTCTTCGTCTATAAGCGAAAGAGCTTTTTCGGCGGCGTCCATGAGCATCTTCCACAAAACGGCAGCAAGAGCCACGAAAGATTCGTCGTAGCTTTTCCACTCCGAGAGATAAGGCTCCGGTAGTGAACCGTATAGCCACTTTTGCGGACCTTGCCAGCCATCCCAGAAATCTATGTTCAGCATCGAGTTCGCCACTGCCCTTCCATCTCTGACGACATGAATGAATTTGGCTTCTTCGAAAGCTTCGGCCAAAAAGCCTACCCTCGGCCATCCCGTAATCTTGTGAACGAGCTGACTCCTGCGCGTAGTCGTCAACTCCGGCATAGGCTTTTCGAGTCTCCTTTTGATATGCGGTGTCATATCCGAAGATAGGAGATCTCTATATGGCAGACTGAAGCCCGGGAAGTAGTGATCCCAAAATCTATAGACCTCGACGGGCTTGAAGAGTCTGCGCAATATCTCTCCCGCCACAGGAAGATCCACACTCCTCATCAGTGCCCTTTGCAGATATAGTCTTTCGGGAAAGAAGTTGCACAGATGCGATGTCCAAGCCACTTCCTCATGTCTTGAGAGAATCTCGTAAAATATCGTGGTGCCGCTTCTACCAGTTCCGAAAACAAATATAGGACTGTAATATTTCTTATTCATCGGGCAATTATACAATCATAGACTGAATATAATACTCCCGCGCCCTCTATTGAAGATTGTAGCTCTTTTTATGATAATATATCGAAAAATCGAGGAGTGTGAATGAGAGAGGAGATAGGGATAGAGAAGCGATATATAGTACTCATGTTGTCTATCTTCGTGATTTCAAGATTTATCTTGCTAAAAGTGGGAATCGGGTTGAGTCTCGATCCACTGTATAGCTATTGGCAATATCTCGATCCCAAAGCGCTCGAAAACAATCTTTTGCAGAGTATCTTCTATCTGCATGCTCAGCCTCCATTCTTCAACCTGATTATAGGTATCGTTCTGAAGCTTTTCCCAAACTCATATGAGACGGTATTTCAAAATTTATTCTATCTATTTTCACTAACTATCTATTTTTCTATCTTTCAACTATTGTATCTCTATGGTATTTCGCGAAAGATATCTTTTTTGCTGGCGACTCTTTTTATACTATCACCGGAAGCCATATTGTATGAAAATTACTTTTTCTATACATGGTTTATCTCATCGTTGTTGATTTTGTCGGTACTGCTACTGAGAATATATCAGTACAGCGGAAGAGCTCTGTATATATTTCTGTTCATATCCGCAATATTCATAGTTGCATTTACGCGCTCTCTTTTTCATTTGCTATATATCATACCTCTACTCGCTCTAATATTGCATATAAGCGGAAGAGATTTTTCTATCAAGCTGTTTTCACTTCTGCTCTTTACACTGCTGAGCGCTCTCTATCTGAAAAACTATATACTTTTCGGAACTTTTTCAAGTAGTAGCTGGATGGGGATGAATCTATTCAAGATAGCGAGATATTGTGTCGATAAGGATGAGATGAAGAGATTGATACGAAATAGAGAGATATCACCCTCTTGTGCCGTCGAACCCTTCTCTACAATCGATAGATATCCGAAGCGTTTTTCGAAAGTTCCCAAAAGATTCGAAAATATAGATGTTTTAAGTAGAGAATACAAAACGAGCCACTATGGAAATAGAAATCATTATGGATATATAGAGATTTCGAAAGAGCTTAGAAGAGATTCGATATTTCTGATAAGGAAACATCCATTCGCTTATATGAAGAGTGTAATCAAGGCTTGGGGCTACTACTCTCTTCCTTCATGGAGCTATTTTTCGTTTCGAAAGAAGCTGGATATTTTGCGACGCTACCATCCGGTTTTGCTTTTCGAAGATTTCTTGTACAATCTGCAAAAGAGGATCTTCGCTCTAAAAAACAACTTTTCATGTTCATATATATCAATCCTTTCGATTCCTATCGCAGTTTTGATAGTGATTGTAAGTGCTTTACTCTCGTATCGTAGGGGCAGAGTGGATTATGCACAGCTTTTTGCCATATATAATATTTTATTCATTGCAATAATCGGTAATATGCTCGAATCGGGTGAGAACAATCGCTTTAGAGTTATGAGCGATCCTATATTATACACCTACTTCGTGATAGCTATATTTCTATTTCTCAAGGGGCGAAAGGCAAGCTCCAAGCCTATATAATTAAAGAGCAGAAGGAGGCGATACTATTCGATATAGAAAAGTAAAGAAGGAAGAACTTGCGATTGTACTTAGCTTTCGATTGAGGTAAAATGCGTGCGAACTCATTTTTTGCACCCAAGTGTACTTCTTGCCTCTTCGCTATCAGCCAGCTCGCAGAGCTTTTTTATCTTCTCTTCGCTACTTTCGTCAAATACGGCATTTTGCTCTTTTAGCCAAATAAGCGGATCTCTATCTATTGCTTTTGCAATATTGTCTATCATGATTTTTTTAAAATGGTGATTATTGAATCTCAGTGGCATATATTTATATTTTTTTACCCTATCGATAAGCTCTTTCGCTTCAGCTCTTTTTAGTCTTTTTTTATCTATTTTGTCTAAATTTTCGATTTTTTTGAAGTTGCTGCCATAGAGGAGCGCTCCTTGGAGTTTGCACCCTTCCAGCTTGCTATTGGATAGATTTGCAAACCATAGATTGGCGGCTTGCAAGTTGGCATTTTGGAGATTGGCGCTGTGCAGATTGCTATATTTCAAATCGGCTATTTTCAAATCGCTACCATTTAAGTTTGCATTGGATAAATCGCTGTTGCACAAGCGCGCACCCTCGAGTTTGGCTCCGACGAGATTGCTACCCTCGAGCTTCGCTCCGAAAAGATCGCAATATTTCAGGTTCGCATAGGACAAGTCGGCATTTTGCAAATCGACGACACCCAAGTCGGCACCTTGCAAGCTGGCCTTTGCCAAATGTGCTCTTTTGAGATTGCTCAAGCTCAAATCCGAACCATCGAAGCGAGAATTTTCGAAATAGAGCTTTGCAAAATCGCATTCGCTGAATTTCGCCAATCTAAAACTTCTATTGGAGAAGATTTTTGTCTCTTTGTCTTTTGTCTGCAGGAGGAATCTGCCGGTAAATGTCAAGCTATTGCAATCTATTTCGATTGTGGGCAATAAAATCTCATCCAATGCCGGTATAAAATCTTGTACTTCGGAGTGCAACTTGCTGAAGAACTTAATGTCATCCTTTGAAAAATCACTTTTGTTTATCGTATAGAGTATTTCATAGTGATATAGCGATAGGATGCAAATCGAGCAGAGTATAGATAGAAACTTTAGCAAAAGAGAACCCCTGTCTCTATCTTTTGTAAATTCGAAAATATTTCCAAAAAGAGATATCGCCAAGATAGAGAGAAAAATCAAAACGAGATGCCAAGAGCTGGTACCGAAGTTTTGGTAACGCCCAAACCCAAGATAGAGTATAGTCGATGTGAATATCGGTATATAAAGTATAACGATATAGAAGATAGTCTTTGTCGTTTTGTAAATGAGATTGTTTTTAAAATTGAGTAGTATTTTCTCGTATGGGCCGGCAGGGATTATCTCTATTTTATTCTTATAGTTGAGATATATATCCAATAGAGCTCTTCTGTATTCATGAATGAGCCTTAGTAGTTCGAGTTGAAGTAGGAAAAGAAGTAGTGGCATAACCGAATAGAAGGATACAAAGGGGAGTCCGATATCAAGGAGCGGTATCTTTATCTTTTCGAGCATAAAGATATCTTCATCGTTCGTTACAGATACGGTAAATAGTATATATAGGCAAAATAGGAAAAGAGATATCATTATATTCGATATGCGCCATGAGTCTATCCATAGGCTTCTATTGGAGATAAGTTTCTTGGCGGATTTCACTCTTTGTACCATACCTTATTCGTTTTTTTGACAATAGGAAGCGACAATGCCCCCACAACTCTATTCCTCTTTTTAAATCGACAATTTTCAAATTGCGCATGGGCTGTTATCACCTCTTCGCCCTTGGCTATTTCGCCCCTACATATACACTTTTCGAAAGATTTTTTGCTAAAGTATATCAAATAAAAAGTAGAGGGGCAAGATGCAACAGATGAACAATCTCAAGGCGATCCTACACTCTAAGCGAGCCAATATCTACTATCTCGAGATGTGCAGGGTGATGCAAAAAGATGGTAGAGTGGTCTATCTAAGCGAAGAGCGCAAGGAGTTTCGCTACTGGAACATTCCGATAGCCAATACCAACTGCCTGCTGCTTGGGACGGGCACTTCGATTACCCAGGCGGCTATGCGTATGCTCTCGCAAGCTGGTGTGTTGGTGGGATTTTGCGGTGGTGGAGGCACTCCGCTATTTTCGGGTACGGAGGTGGAGTGGCTTATGCCTCAAAGCGAATATCGTCCCACACGCTTCGTGCAGAAGTGGCTCTCTTTTTGGTTCGACGATTCCAAACGCCTGGAGGCGGCCAAAATCTTTCAAGAGAGCAGGGTACTCTTCATCAAAAAGGTCTGGAGCAAAGAGCGCGAATTTGTGAACGAGGGTCTGGAGGTAGGCGAGATCGATGAGATACTCGAAAACTACAAAAGAGCCTGCAAGGGGGCTAATGAAACTGTCAAACTGCTCCAACTGGAGGCCGATTTGACCAAAAGATTGTATAGATATGTAGCCGAAAGAACGGGACAAAGCGGTTTTAGCAGAGATCGAGATGCTGCTGATGGTGCAAACCGCTTTCTCAATCATGGCAACTATCTGGCCTACGGTCTGGGGGCTACGGCGTTGTGGGCTCTGGGTATTTCGCACGCTTTTGCCGTAATGCACGGAAAGACGAGACGCGGGGCGCTGGTCTTCGATGTGGCCGATCTAATCAAGGATGCCATCGTATTGCCATGGGCCTTTGTGGGGGCGAGAAACGAGCTCGACGAGCAGTCGTTTCGCGCACAGATACTACAGAGCTTCATCTCCTACAAGGCGATGGATAGGATGATAGAGACTATAGAGGATGTGATCGATACATTGGGGGTGGCTCCATGATGGTACTCTTCGTCTCCCAGTGTCAGAAGCGGGCCAAAAAGCGCAGCAGGCGCGTACTCGACACCTTCGCCGAGCGTATTGGCGACGATACTTGGCTAACACTGATTACGGACGAAGGGCTCAAGGCGGTACGGGGATTGCTTCGCCGTAGTGCGAGCAAGAGTACGGCTGTGAGTTGTCACCGTATCAGGGGATACAATAGTAGCGAGCTTTTGTGGATCGTCGGCAATCGCGACAAATTCGACGAAAGGGGGAGAGTGCCGGTGCATATGACTACCAAGCCTCTTTTGCAGCTCTATAGCGAGCATGACTGGAGATATATCGGACTCTTGCAGAGCCTGACGGTCGTAGCCGGTCTTTTGCACGACTGGGGTAAAGCCAACGATGCTTTTCAGAAGAAACTCACAGAGAGAAAAGCCATATCCGATCCGTTGAGACACGAGTGGGTCAGCGCTATGCTGTTGGGGGCTTTTGTCGCTATCGATCCGCAGACATGGTTGAAGCGGCTGTATGATGGGCGCATCGACAAAAAGGCTATTCTCGATGGTATCAAAGGATTCGAACTCAAAGCTTTTGGGGAATTCCCCCTTAGTGCCCAAGCGGTGGCGTGGCTTATATTGACCCATCACAAATTGCCGACCCCATATTTCCGGGCAAAAGAGCTTGCAGAAGAGTATAGTGGCGAGATTTTGGAGGGTTTTGCCGAGTTTTTCGCCTATGTCGATGCCGATTGGGGATATAGCTACGAGGGTGATATCGATCGTGTGACGAGTTTTTCCAAGGGCTTGCTCGAAGAGGCTACGGATTGGAAAAAACGCTTGAGTCGATGGGCAAAAAAGCTCGACTCTTACCAAGAGCTACTCGACGAACTTGCCATCAACGGTGCATTGCGAGCTCTTTTGCACCATGCGAGGGTGGCATTGATGCTTGGTGATTATGGCTACTCTTCGGATGAAGCTCGAGAGGGTTGGCACGATTGTTGCGGACTCTATGCCAATACAAAACGAGACGGCACTCTGAAGCAGAGGCTCGATGAACATCTTTGTGGGGTGGCAGATTTGGCCAAAGTCGCCACCTATCGCTTTTTGCACTACGAAAGAGAGCTTCCCCGTGCTCACGATATCAAAAAATTGCTAAAGGCATCTCCCGCACCCTTTGCTTGGCAGGATAAAGCGGCTATGACAGTATGGGAGCATTATGGAAAAAGGGGACTTCAAGAGGGCTTTTTCGGTATAGATATGGCCAGTACGGGCAAGGGCAAGACTGTTGCCAATGCCAAAATCATGCACTCTCTACGAAGAGATAGGAGCCTGCGCTATGTCTTGGCTCTGGGGCTTCGCACACTGACTTTGCAAACCGCAGAGGAGTATCGCAATCGTCTAAGGATGGATGAAGAGCAGGTTGCGGAGGTCATTGGCTCTCGTGCTATCGGAGAGCTCTACGGTGAATCGGAGGATAGGGATAAGGATAGACTCTTTAGCGGTTCGGAGTCGGCAGAAAGGCTCTGGAGCGACTGGATATCGTGGGAGAGAGCTGTTGGCGGTCGGATGGACGAGATTATACTCAAGGAGGAGAAAGCCAAGAATCTGCTCTATGCCCCCGTATTGGTATGTACCATAGATCATATGATGGGTGCGGTAGATACGGTCAGAGGCGGTGCTCATCTTTTGCCGGCTCTGCGTCTGATGGGTTCGGATCTCGTCATCGACGAGATCGACGATTTTACAGGTGCGGATCTGATAGCTATCGGTAGGCTGCTCTTCCTTGTCGGGATGCTGGGAAGACGGGTAATGCTCTCTTCGGCTACGATTCCGCCCGATTTGGCCGAAGGGTTTTTTCATGCATACGCGCAAGGGTGGCGACACTACTCCCGTTTCAAAGAGGGGGTGGCAGATAGGGTACATGCCTTTTGGGCTGATGAATTCGGTGCCAAAATCGAAGCTCTGCCCAACGATGCGAAGGTGTGCGAAAACTATCGTATCTGCCATGCCGATTTCGTGCGCAGACGCCTGAAAAAGCTACGGAAGTTTCCTGCGAGGCGCAAGGCCGAGATAGTCGCTTTGGGCGAGAAGGAGAGAGGAGGGGAGGCAGAGTATTTCGAAACGATGCTTTCGGCTATTTTGAGACTGCACGAGCGTCACCATATCGTCGATCCCGAGAGTGGGAAACGAGTCTCTTTCGGTGTAGTGAGGATGGCGAATATAGGGCCATGTGTGGATTTCGCCAAATATCTCTGCTATGCGCAGTGTAGCGGCGCGGATTTGAAGATTATGCCCTACCATTCGAGGCAGGTGCTACTCTTGCGTCATGCTCAGGAGCGCTATCTCGATACTATCTTGAAGCGCAAAGAGGGCCCCGAAGAGACTCCAAAAGCACTGGAAGATGCCGTGGTGCGAAGGCATATTGGGGGAGCTACGACTCGAAATGTACTCTTTGTGGTGCTTGCCACTCCGATAGAGGAGGTGGGTAGAGACCACGATTTCGACTGGGCGCTCATAGAGCCATCTTCATGGAGAAGTGTGATACAGATGGCAGGCAGGGTGCTTCGTCATCGGGAGATGGAGCCAAAAAGTCCCAATATCGCCATCATGCAGTACAACTATAGAGCCTATGTCGAACATAGGAAGATCGCTTTTACAAGACCTGGTTTCGAAGACGAAGAGCATAGGCTCGAAACTCACGATATGCAAAAGTTGATCGATACGCAGAGCATCTGCGAACGACTCGACGCTTCATGGAGGATCGTCAAAGCCCAAAAGCTCGATGAGCGCCGAAGATTGGTAGATCTGGAGCATAGTGTTATCGCGCAGGCTCTTACAGGCTACGATAATTGCGGTCCTGAGAGTCTGGAGGGGTATTTGAGCGGTGATTGGTATCTGACCGCCCTGCCACAGATAGCCAATGCGTTTCGCTTGAGCCAAAAAGAGATCACCCTCTATCTCGTATATGACGATAGGCGTGAGAGATACTTTTTTGCCGAACTGGATGAAGACGACTCTATCGTCGATAGGGAGAGAATATTGAATATAGAGTGGGAAAATCTGGATATATCTATGCGCAGACGACTCTGGTTGCAACACGACTACGACACTCTCGTGCAAGAGCAGAGCCGATTGAGAGGATGGGGCGCGAACAAGGTGAGATTGCGTTTTGGAGAGTTGAAGATACCTGCATACGCGGACGGCTACAGATACTCCTATGTCTTTGGTGCAGTGCTGAGCGATGATGAATAAGCATGAGTAGGTTATAATCGCCTCTCTACTGCCGCATAGTGTAGCTTATAAAATAGTACTTGAGAAATCTTTTGACTGCCGTATAGGCAGTAAAAATATTGCCATAGTACTTGACAAATAATAACATAAGTGTTAGACTTCTATTGTCTAATGCCGTACAGGTATAAAAATCTCATACTTTTGGAAAGGAGGGGGCGTGGATGTTTCGATTGTAACGGACTATTTGAACGAACGCAGAGAGGATTGGCTAAAAAAGAAGCTGAAAAAGAGCATGTCACCCGAAGAGATTGCCAAAATCGAGGAAGAGGCGCAAGAGAGATTTTCACTGCAAAGATGGCTCGAAGATGCCTCTAGGCGTGCCGGGCAGATGAGTATGTCCACTCATCCGTGCACATTTTCGCATCCGAGTGCAAGAAGGACGAAAGAGGGTTCTGTAACGCCTGTGGTCTGTGAAGCGTGCTTCGAAGCCGATGGATTGCTAAGAAGCGGAAATGTGAGAGAGAGCGAGATGGACGCACTGGGCAATGCGGCGGTACTCGATGTCTATAAGCTGCTCGACTTGAGAATGGATGATGGCAGAAGGCTCATAGAGCATATCAAGGAAGAGAGCGAAATAGGCAAAGCCGTCGTATCGAGCGCAGGAGGTGATTACGAGAGTGTCAGAGAGGGCTTTTTGGCGATGTTGGAGAGCCCTGATGATGCAGTGGTGACAAGCTCGAAGATAAAGCAGGTCTATTTCCCTATCGACGGACAAAACTATCATCTACTATCCATATTGAGCAATTCGGGCATTATCTATCGTCTCAGGCGTACGATCGATCGAATGCGTTTTGGCCAAGAGGCGAAAGAGCGCCGCGAAGCGAGGAAGAAAAGGGAGTGCGCCGAGGATCATATGGAGATATACGATTTGCTTCTCTTGGGTTATGGCGGTACGAAACCGCAGAATGTTTCGGTACTCAACAACGCTATGGGCGGGCGCACATATCTGTTTCGCACTATGCCGCCGGAGCTTCTTTCTCGTCGGGTGCGCTTCCCAAAAAAAGACTTTTTCGAAGAGTCGCTTTCGTCGAAAGAGTCACAAGGGCACTTCGAGGCTCTATCCAAAATCGTAGCTATCGACTACAACAATCTCAATATCCGCAAAGCCCGCAAGCGACACTACGAAGCTTTGCTCGAGATAGTGGTAGAGACTATGTGGAGTCTGAGGATGGTAAGCGACAAGCAGTTTTACGAAGCTGCTTCGAAGCTCAAAACTTGGCAGAAAATCTGGCTCGTAGAAGCCTACCGAGATAAACGCACCGAAGATGAGTCGTGGCTCAAAGAGGTCAAAGAGGCGATCGGCCGATGGATCGCCGGGGGTATCGAGAGGCATAGCTCCAAAAATCTGGCGTTCGGCTCCGAGGAGATGAAAGATATACATACAGTTATAGAGAGATACGAGGAGGCGTTGAGATGATAGCGTTGATCATTCCCCATATTCGGATACAAAACGCCAATGCTCTCTCCAGCCCATATACGGTGGGCTTCCCTGCCATGACGGCGTGGTTGGGGGCGGCACACGCTCTGCAGCGGCATATGAGAGCTTTTTTTGAAAAGTTCGAGGTTCTCTCTGTCGGAGTGATTAGCCACAAAGCCGACCTCAGACTATACAAGGGGCGGGGTGATTTCGTCTATTCGGCAATCAATCCTGCCTTTACGCTCGATAAGAGCGGCAAGAGGGCATCTATCATCGAGGAGCCGCGTATCCATCTGGATGTATCGCTGGTGCTGGAGATAAGAGGGGTACGAAATCTGCAAGAGGGTGACTTTTTGCAAAGACTCGAGCGGATTTTGCATACGAAAATGCGCATTGCCGGCGGAGAGATTCTGGATTTTGGCAGAGCGTATATCAACAGAGCCCTCGACCACTCCTCTTTGCCGCATCTGCCTGGGCCCGGCTATGCCATCATCTCTCGGCGCGAATGGATGAAAGAGGCGATGAGAGAGGGCAAGGACGCTCTCGATGCTATCATGGAGGCTATGGCGCTGCATTTTCACTGCCGCGAAGAGCCCGGTGCGAAAGAGGATGAGCGTGTCGAAGTATCCTGGGAGACGAAGCGAAAATACGAGGGGTGGGTCGTCCCTCTGGCAGTTGGCTTTTACGCCATCACAGAGCCGAGTCGGGCACGAAACGCCCGAGATTCGCAAACCCCGCATCGCTTTGCCGAAAGTGTGGTGACGCTTGGGGAGTTTCGGATGCCTCACCGGCTCGATAGTATCGACGAGATGATGTGGTCTTACCATTATATAAAAGAGAAAAACCTATATCTATGCGAAACCAAAACGACAAAGGAGTGAAAAATGGCGAAAAAATCTACAGTTGCTTCGGTATTGGCTTATGAGAAAAAATTGGTTCCCTCCGATGGATATATGTATGGCACTATCTGGGAAAAACGACACGATAGAGCACAAAGAGCACCTTTGAAGCTGGTGGAAAAATCGGTACGAGGTACTATATCCAACCGTCTAAAAGGTGCAGTCAAAAACGATCCACTCAAGCTCAACGCCGAAGTGGAGAAGCCCAATTTGCAGACCGTGGATAGTTGCGCTCTTGCGGAGAACCACGATACGCTTCATCTGCACTTTACTCTCAAAATTCTGGGAGGCCTGCAAGAGCCTTCGGCATGTAACTCTCCCGAATTTCTGCAAAAGTATCAAAGGGCGCTATCCGAATACAAAGCGAATGAAAATTTCGCGGAACTTGGCTTGCGCTATGCGCTCAATCTGGCCAATGCGCGCTTTTTGTGGCGAAATAGAGTCGGAGCCGAAAAGATAGAGGTGATTCTCAGAGATCTTGCCAACGACAAGAGCTGGACATTCGATGCCAAAAAGTTTTCGATTCGTAATATGCGAAGCGATGACGAGAGTGTAAAAGAGTTGGGAAGTGTCATAGCCCGAACATTGGCGAGCGAAGAGGATTTTTTGATGCTCGATGTAGAGTGTTTTGCCAAAATCGGACTCTCTCAAGAGGTCTATCCGAGCGAAGAGCTGGTATTGGACAAGGGGCAGGGTAAAAAGAGTAGGGTATTGTACGAAGTTGACGGTATCGCCGCCATGCATTCTCAGAAGCTGGGCAATGCGCTTCGTACCATCGATACCTGGTATAGCGAGTATGATACGCAAAAGAGGGTGATTGCAATAGAGCCGTATGGAGCGGTCACCAGTATGGGCAGGGCTTTTAGAAGCCCTAAGAACAAAGAGGATTTCTACACACTCTTCGAGCGTTTCATCGAAGATATAGAGAGTCTGCAAAGCCACGAAAGGGATTATGTAGCGGCTGTTCTGGTGCGTGGCGGTGTCTTCGGAGAGAGCAACAAGGATTGACAATGCTGCTTTGTTACAAGGAGATCGAGATCTTCGACGATATGGAGATAGGTATGGGTTTTGTCTGGAGTCGGCTATACGATACTCTTCATCGTAAATTCGTTTCGATTCAAGATTCCGACGCTCATATAGCTGTGGGTGTTTCATTTCCCGATTATGGTGCGGGGACTTTTCGACTCGGTGCCAGATTGCGACTCTTTTCACCTGACGAGCGGATTTTGCAAAAGCTCGAACTAAATGAGATACTCGATATATTGGGTGATTATATCGATATGAGCGAAACGAAAGAGGTACCCACCGAACATAGCTATGCCCTCTTTTCTCGAAAACAGTTCAAAAAGAGCAACCCTCTACGACTCGCACGCCGCTACGCCAAACGACACGGTGTGAGTCTGCAAGAGGCGATAGGCCGATATGCCGCTTTGGATAGCGAAAAGGTTATCAGAGAAAATAATCTACCTTTCATAAATATGAATAGCGCTTCTACCAATCGGCGATACAAGCTCTTCGTCAAGAAAGAAGAGTCCGATATACGCCGCGACGGTGTATTCAACACCTTTGGCCTCGGAGGAGATGCGACGGTACCTATATTTTGACCAAAATTTTCGAGGCCCCTAGGAAAGTACCGTTTCACGGGGCTTCGAACGAGTGTTTGAAAATTTTGGTTTTTTCAGTAAAATTCCGTCTAAGGCTCGTTTCATCGAGGGAATGGGCGATTTTGTTTCAGTGAACTGCCGTGTAGGTAGCTTAGAAACATTCACCGTGCGCAGCTGAATATGAGCTGAAGTGAACTGCCGTGTAGGTAGCTTAGAAATCCACGACTTCAATGATGGAGGAAAATCATGGGTGAACTGCCGTGTAGGTAGCTTAGAAAACGCCATGTAAATCGGCTGACAGAAGCCCATTGTGAACTGCCGTGTAGGTAGCTTAGAAATCTCTATCTTATTGCTCTGAAACTCTAAAAAAGTGAACTG
>OFBV01000006.1_pt1 | contig 50811 bp, 49 predicted proteins | sample 1520691 | NCBI WGS metagenome assembly OFBV01 (sample SAMEA3696450, study PRJEB22514) | metagenome | biome: water; feature: marine; material: hydrothermal vent | place: Pacific Ocean | collected 2014-08-16 | depth 1514 m | reverse complement strand
GAGTCTGGACCGTGTCTCAGTTCCAGTGTGGCTGATCATCCTCTCAGACCAGCTAGGCGTCATCGTCTTGGTAGGCCGTTACCCTACCAACTAACTGATACCATATAGCCCAATCCTTTGGCGGAATCCATTTCCCTCATACACTTGTGTGTATGAGGAATATGGGGTATTAGCGGCCGTTTCCAGCCGTTATCCCCCTCCAAAGGGCATGTTAGCTATACCTTACTCACCCGTGCGCCACTTAGCTGACACCATAGCAAGCTATGGCCGTTCTCGTTCGACTTGCATGTGTTAGGCACGCCGCCAGCGTTCACTCTGAGCCAGGATCAAACTCTCCATAAAAATTTATGGATTATCAAATCCAGTTCTCAAGATCGAATCACTTTCGTGTTTCTATCTCATTGTCTTCAATGAAATAGACGGTTGTTCGTTTACTTATATTCGGTTGTCAAAGATCACTTCTTACAAACTCAAAAGACTTCAACTCGAAGCTCTTAGGTCCTCTCTCAAGCACCCTCTGTGTTTGTGGACGCGTATTATAGGCAAACTCCACCCTCTTGTCAAGGGTTTTTTGGAAAAAAGTTTGAAAAATTGTAAAAAAATAGATACTTTTTAAAGATACTTACATTATATATTAATTATTTGTCTCATTATTCTCTTTTCAAAGCCCTATTTAGCTTCTAATTATCAGCCTACATCCCGATAATGCAACTTTAAGAGACAATTAAATAGAATTATAGTCCTATATAAACGGTACATATCTATAACTTCGTGATTTTCCGTTTATCCAAATCAAAGCAGGGAGTACCTATGTTTCAAAAGAAAAAGAGGATAATAGCCGTAGCCTTCGGACTCACACTTACCGGAGCGTTACTACAGACACCTCTGCTAAACGCCGAAGAGAGTTCACCGAGGATGCAGGAAAGCAAACTGGAGGCATATATCAAATTTACACAGATACTCAATCTGATAGAGAATCAATATGTGGATGAGATAAACACCACCACACTCATCGACAAGGCTCTCAAAGGCCTCATGGGCAATCTCGATGCACATTCGGTATATCTCGATAAGAAAGAGTACAAAGATTTGACCATTCAGACACAGGGTGAATTCGGAGGTCTGGGAATAGTGGTTGGCATGAGAAACGGTGCTCTGACGGTAATTGCCCCGATAGACGACACACCTGCCGACCGTGCCGGAGTGAAAGCAGGTGACATCATCCTCAAAATCGACGACAAGGCGACTTTGGGAATGAGCATAGACGACGCTGTCGCCGTAATGAGAGGCAAACCGAAAACTCCTATTGTGCTGACCCTCATAAGGAAAGGCATAACCAAACCAATCAGAGTGAAAATAATCAGGGATATCATCAAGATAAAATCGGTCAAACCCAAACTCGTGAAGCTCGATGACGGTACGGAGTTGCTCTACCTGCATATCAGCTCCTTCGACTCCCATGTCGTAGAGGAGGTGAAGTCGGCGATAAAAAGCAACCCCTCCGCCAAAGGATATATAATCGATCTTAGAAACAATCCAGGAGGTCTGCTCGACCAAGCTGTCGGGCTCCTCGATATGTTTATAGACAAAGGGGTGCTCGTCAGCCAGAGAGGGCGCAACTCCGAAGAGAATGTGGAGTACAAGGCGCATAAAAAAGATACAGACAATCAAACCCCGATTGTCATTCTCGTAAACGGAGGCAGTGCGAGCGCAAGCGAAATAGTAAGCGGTGCCATGCAGGATGACAGACGAGCCATCATCATAGGTGAAAAGACATTTGGCAAGGGGAGCGTACAGATAGTGATTCCTCTGGGGAAAAACGAGAATGATGGCGGTCTCAAGCTCACTGTCGCACGCTACTATCTGCCAAGCGGAAGGACTATTCAGAATAAAGGGGTCACTCCCGATATCGTAGTCTATCCAGGCGAAGTTCCACGGGAGAACAATGACAGCATCTCCATAAAGGAGAAGGATCTTAAGAAGCATCTCGAAGATGAGTTGAAAAAACTCGACAGCGAGAACAATGTGAGTACAGAAGGGAACACGACTATCCCGAATACGAGTGATGATAACAATTCGACAGCCGAAAAAAAGAAAAAAGGCGCCACTTTGGACAAAAAGAAAATATTTTCCGATATGCAGCTCAAAAGTGCGATAGATATCCTGAAAGTATTGATTCTCGAAAGTGAAACAAAAAGGAAGAAGTAGTGAAAGAGTTCCCCAAAACCAGACTTCTCTATGAAGGAAAAGCCAAAAAGATATGGGAGACCGACAAACCGGAGCTGCTCATATCGGAATTCAAAGACTCCCTGACTGCTTTCAACGGAGAAAAGAGATCGAGTGAAGAGGGAAAAGGCGCTCTAAACAATATGATCTCTTCGGCTCTTTTCGAATATCTGCAAAAAAGAGGTGTACCCACCCATTTCGTGAAGATGATAGATGAGAAGCATATGCTCCATAAAAGGGCTGAAGTCATACCGATAGAGGTGATAGTGCGAAATATCGCGACTGGCAGCCTGAGCAGAAATCTGGGTATAGAAAACGGCAAGGTCCTACCCTTCGCACTTGTGGAGTTCGACTACAAAAACGATGAGCTTGGCGACCCCAAGCTAAATGATCAGCACTGTCTGATACTGGGGCTGGTAAAAGGCAGGGATGAGCTCGAATATATCCGCTATATGGCTCGCAGAATCAATACGCTTTTACAGCGATTCTACAGTGAGCTCGCTCTGAAGCTGGTCGATTTCAAGCTGGAATTCGGCAGAGACGAATATGACAATATCATCCTCATAGACGAGCTCTCCCCTGACAATTTCAGACTTTGGGATGCCAAGACCAACGAAAAGATGGATAAGGATCGCTTCAGGGAGGGAATCGGAGGTGTCACGGAAGCCTATAGAGAGGTACTCGATCGTATCAAAAACAGAGAAGGAGAAGAGAGATGAGAGCTATAGTAAATATTTATCTGAAAGATGGCGTTCTGGACCCCCAAGGCAAGGCGGTTCATCACGCCTTGGATTCTCTCGGCTTTTCCGGTGTGCAGAGCGTCAGAGTCGGTAAGCAGATTGTCATAGAGTTGAAGGCAGCCGACGGGGAGAGTGCCATGAGGGAGCTCGAAGAGATGAGTGAAGCACTTCTGGCAAATACAGTCATAGAAGATTACAATATAGAGATAGAAGAATGAAAAAGCTCAATGTCTCCATATTGCAGTTTCCAGGCACCAACTGCGACTACGATACCGTTTACGCCTTTTCGAGACTCGGCCACAACACATCGATAGTGTGGCACAAAGAAGAGAGTCTGCCCGAAAATACCGAACTGGTCGTGGTACCCGGCGGTTTTAGCTACGGTGACTACCTGCGCTGCGGCGCAATCGCCAGATTTTCTCCCATAATGAAGGTCCTCAGAGAGTATGCCGAAAATGGGGGAATGGTACTGGGTATCTGCAACGGTTTTCAGATTCTTACGGAAGCAGGACTGTTGCCAGGAGCGCTCAAGCGCAATGACAAGCTCCACTTCATCTCCAGACATCAACATCTCAAGGTTGTATCCTGCAAAAATGCATTTCTAAACCGTTTCAAAGAGGGGGATATAATCAATATTCCTATAGCCCATCATGACGGCAACTACTATGTGGATGAGGAAACTCTCTCGGATATGGAGCAAAACGCCCAGATACTCCTGCGCTATTGTGACGAGGATGGGAAAGAGATGAATGTGAACGGTTCAGTCCGACACATAGCCGGTATATGCAACAGAGAAAAAAATGTCTATGGACTTATGCCCCATCCAGAGAGGGCGATGGAGTCGATTCTCGGCTCGAGTGACGGAGAGCGTATGTTGGAAGGTTTCCGATACGAATGAGGGCTCTTTTGGCATGGAGAATAGTGTTTGCTCTCGTGCTCTCTACACTTTTTCTTGCAGCCGGAGCAAAATATAGCTATAGCTATATACCTAGGCAGGTATATGCACATCAGGTTTTTCCGGTTACGATATTGGCCGCCGGCCTAGAGAGAGGGCGGAAAGTCACTATCTTTTTCGATCCCAAAAGCGAGATACAGCCCATGCAGAGCTCTCCTCTCGTCGAAAAAAGTGGCAAAGACAACAGATTCTACACCTTCTATTTCAAAGCTGGGACCGAGGATTTCACCCTTCCAAATCTATACATCGACGACGGCAAGAGAAAAGGAGTTATCAAAGGGGTCTATATTCCTGTGGCGGAACTCGACTTCCCTCCCGAAAAAAGATGGTGCTCGGTAATAGCCTCCGGTTTCAGGATAAAGACCTCCCAGGTATCGAACTTCGACGAAAAAAACAATCTGGTATATATGCTTGTCGAAGCCAACGAAGCGAATCTTGAAGATATGTCGATACCCGAAATAGAGGAGCAGGGGCTTGAAAAATTGGATAGAAAATATGCCAATGTGTATGCTGAATACTATTTCGTGATACCATCTGAGCTAAACGATGTGAATTTTACCTACTATGACAGCATCAAAGAGCAACTCGTCAGCGTAAATGTATCCACAAGATATAGAGTGAGCACGACAGCCGCGCAGGAGAGTGACCTAAACCCCAAAGACAGCAGTTTCACCAAAGTGAAAAAATATACATTCTCCTTTCTCTCAATCTTTTTCTTTCTGATATTTCTACTCAAGAGAGATCTCTTCTATCTTGTTCTCTTTCTCGTTATGTTATATACTCTCATAACTTTTTTTATGCCGCATGAAAAAATCTGTGTAGGAGAGGGAGCGAAACTCTTCATATTGCCTATCGAAAACAGTACCGTCGGCTCCATCATAGAAAGTCGGAGCGAACTCTCGGTCATCAACAGATACGGAGACTACTACAAGGTCGAGTATAGACCCGGTGTAACAGGATGGATAAAGGATACGGATGTTTGCAAAAATTAGATTTTTCTGGGATGCTTTCGTTATATCCGCCGTAGTGGCGCTCGGGATGATTCCCCTGATCTACCTCACCCCCTCCCGCAAGGGAACTATAATACACAAGCTCAATAGCATGATTCTCTTTCTCGTCGGGGCAAAAATAGACAAAGAGGGGGAGAGAGATCCGAAGGCTAAACTCTTTTTGATAAACCATCAGAGTATTATAGACATAATAACACTCGAAGCGATAGAGAACACACATATGAGTTGGGTAGCCAAAAAGGAGCTATTCGAGGTGCCTTGGTTCGGAAGACTTCTGAAGCGGGGCGATATGATATCGGTGGACAGGGAGAACAAGGCCGGTCTGGTCAAACTCTTCAAAGATGCGAAAGAGAGCATAGAGAGCAAGGGCAGAGCGGTGGCGATTTTCCCAGAAGGAACCAGAGCGAAAGCCCAAAAACTGCTACGCTTTAAATCTGGCCCCAAATTCATAGCCCAAAAGCTGAATCTCAGAGTGCAGCCCATAGTGATAGTGGGGAGCAAATGGATACTCAACGAGCACGAGAAAAGCGCACACTCAGGCAGCGTCAAAGTGATATATCTACCCGCTTTCGATGTTGACGGCAGCGACGAGCGGTGGTATGAGAAGACAGCCAAAAAGATGCAGGAGATCATAGATATACAGGAGAGAGAGAACGGGATATTCCGCTGAAGCTCTCATCGAAAGGGAACGCTCCTCCTTCGCCACTCTTGCGTAAATCAGCGAATCTCCGCGAGCTTTCTTCCTCTTCTGCCCTGCAGCCAGTCCGATATCTGAACGAGAGAGAAGGTTATGAGAAATATGGCCAGACCTGGGAAAAAACTGACCCACCAGGCTATCTCCATAACCGCTTTTCCGTCACTCAGGATACTCCCCCAGCTCATATCTGGAGGGGTCACTCCAAGCCCGAGATAGCTCAAACCGCTCTCCGCCAATATGGCACCGCTGACTCCGAAAGTGAAGCTTACATAAAATATCGGTGCAAGCAGCGGCAGAAAGTATCGGAAGATGATTCTATATGTAGGAACGGACGCGATTTTAAGCACCTTGATATAGGGCTGGGAGGCTATACGATAACTCTCGGACCTTATGAGCCTTGCCGTACCCATCCAGCCTGTAAAGGCTATGACGACTATCAAGATGGCAGAGGAGGCCTCCATATAGCTCACCATAGATAGAAGCAGAAAAAAGGTCGGAAAAGTCAGAAAGAGATCGACTATTATTACGAAACTCCTGTCCCACAAACCTTTCGCATAGCCTGCAGCCGCACCCATCGCAAGGCCTACCAGCGAAGCGATGAGCGCGGAACCGACTCCGATGGTGAGCGAAACTCTGCCCCCCTGCATCACTCTGGCGAGCATATCCCTGCCAAGTCTATCCGTGCCCAGAGGGTGCTGGAGGGAGGGAGGCAAAAGGATGGAATCGCTGTGAAATTCGTATGGTGAAACCTGATATATATACGAACCGACGAAAGATATGCAAAAGAGCAGTATTACGATTGTGATACTGAACCAGGGTATCTCTCTACTCATCGCTCTGCACCGTATAGTAACTGAGCGAACTTTTACCGAAGCGCCTCTTTTTCTCCAGGGTAAATGTTCCTATCTTCTGTGGCAATTCGATACGGCTCATATGCTCCACTATGACAGCCTGCGAGATTCGCGCCTCGATAGAACCTATGGCCGCTACGGTTCTGTCGTAGATATCTTCCATACTCTCTCTGATGGAGAAAGGGGGGTCGAAATAGAAATATGCCTTCTGCTCGCAATTTTCCAACTCCTTCAGAATACCCGGAAGAAGCTCGAAACTGTCACCCCGGAGAGTCACTATCTTCCCATCGGCCAATCTGCGGACATTGTGGGAGAGGACTTCATAGACTTCCGGATTCTTTTCGATACACCAAGCCTTTGCGGCACCCCTGCTTACAGCCTCTATCGCTATGGAGCCGCTACCCGCAAAGACCTCCACGAAATATCTGCCGACGATATCGTACTGAAGCGTGTTGAAGAGAGACTCCCTGAGTATGCTTTTGGAGCTCCTCGTCGTACTCAGGGCTGGAATATCTATATATTTTCCCTTCAAAGCACCACCTATTACAGCGCTCCTGTACAGTTTCAGCGCCTTCGCGCCTCCTCTTCGACCATTTTTCGCTCTTTTCATATTCCATTCCATCTTTTTATTTCGGATTATACAGTAGAATTTCACTACTGTCTGCAAAAAGGGGTGGAGATGGCCAAAAGAGAGAGTGGCGATACACAGGAGAAAAAAAGAGTCAGAATTCTGCTCACCAACGACGACGGTTTCGAAGCTCCAGGACTACTCATGCTCAGAGAGGCCCTTTCCGAAATAGGAGATATCGTAACGGTGGCTCCAACTATAGAGAAATCGGCTTCAGGTCACTCTCTGACCCTTACACGACCTCTACGCTTCATAGAGGTGGAGAAAGATTTCTACAAACTCGACGACGGTACCCCTTCGGACTGCGTATTTCTCGCTCTGAAAAAGATATATGGTGAAGGAGAGAGACCCGATTTGCTGGTTTCGGGGATAAACAGGGGAGCCAACATGGGAGAGGATATCACATATTCCGGAACGGTTGCGGCGGCGATGGAGGGGGTCTTGCAGGGTATCTCCTCCATCGCCGTCTCACAGGTCTGCGAGAGAGACTGCAGCGAACCGGATGCGGGAGACTACAGCAATGCCGTGGATGCCACCGTCACTCTCGTAAAGAAGATACTCGAAGATGGCTTCCCCCTCGAAGGGAGGAGGCTGCTCAACATAAATGTTCCTCCTGTGTCGCACGGCAAGTATCGCGGTTTCAGAATCACACATGCCGGACACAGAGCCTACGGCAACGATGCTCAGGTCCACTACAACCCCAGAGGGGTGGAGTATTACTGGATAGGCCTCCCTCTGATGCAGTGGTCAGCGAATCCGAAAAAGGAGAGCCGCAAGAGCGATTTCGAAGCTGTCAAAGAGGGTTATGTCTCTATAACCCCCGTACAGCTCGACATGACCTCCTACGAAGATATTCCGACACTCGGGAAGTGGCTGTGAGATTCGCCAGATGCCGTGAACTCTTCGACGAAAAGTTCGAAAGAGTCACGAAGGCCAGAATTTTGATAATCGGTGTGGGAGGAGTGGGAAGCTATGCTCTCGACTGCCTCTATAGAAGCGGTGTCGGACATATAACGATAGTGGATTACGACAGTTACGAGACGAGCAACCTCAACAGGCAGATTGGTTCGGACAATGCCATCGGCAAGTGCAAGGTGAGCACCCTCTCGAAACTCTACCCCGGAATAGAGACGATAAAGCTGCGGGTAGATACGGAGTGGGTCGCCAATTTCGACTTCGACGCCTACGACCTGGTGATAGACGCCTGCGACAGCAGGGCGGTAAAGGTGGAGCTGGCTCTCAAGTGCTGGAGAAAACTTCTCATGTCTATGGGGTCTGCAAAAAGGATCGATGCCTCCAAAGTGCAGAGTGCGTCCATATGGAAGAGTCACGGAGATCCATTCGCCCGCAAAATCAGAAACGAGCTGAAAAAACGACGCTTCGAGAGAAATTTCACCGTAGTCTTTTCTCCGGAGACCCCATACTGCAAGGGGAGCGGATCGTTCGCCGCAGTCACCGGCACCTTCGGCCTCTTTCTCTGCAGCGAAGCTATCAAAAGAGTCGTTCAGTAGTCCCTTCTCTTGCTACTATGACTATCAAAATCCAAAATTGTGATGGATTTTCAAGGCGATACCGCCATCTGGAATAGAGTTTGACATAGCAAGAAAAAGAAGTAGTGGCAAATGCTACCTCAATTCCGATTCATTCAAGTTTCGGACTCAATCCTGCAATAACCAAAGTCGAACACTCTTCTGTGCAAAATTCTTCCGGTGACCGAAGTCGCCGCCCCATAGAATCGGATTCAGTACGAGTCCGCAACAACGACTCTATGGCGACATAGAAGAAAATGGCCACTCTACAGAGGCAGTACCCTCAGATTGGGGTCGAGTTTCTGTTTGAGTATCCCCTCTATGGCGAATAGCGTTCCGGTAGATGCACTCGCACAGCCGCTACAGGCTCCGAGATAGCGAATGTAGAGGTCCGTATTGACACCGTTCTCCTTGATATCTATAATCTCCATATCGCCTCCATCCATCACCAGCATTGCTCGTATATACTCGTCTATCGTCGCCTCGATGGCAGCCCTCTTCTCTTCGAGGTTCATCTGCGAAAACGGTTTGTCCGGAATATCGGATTTGGCTTTCCCCTCTTCGAGCAGTTCCTTTCTGACCTTTTTGAGTATATCTTCGAGATAGTGCTCTCTCGCAGGTGCATTCGAGCTGTGGGATATACATCTGCCGCAAAGCACTCCCGCTTTCGTATAGTCCCCTATTCCCCCTATCGAATCTATATCGTAATCCCGAATCGCCTTCTCTATCGTCAGGAGATCGACACCCGCGCACTTGCACACCTGTACCGACTCTTCCCTCTCTCTCCCCTCGAGCTTATCCACCATCCTTTCCAGGGCGTTGACCACGAAATTGACTATATAGTTTCTGTTCGAGGGCAGTGCCGGGTTGGAGGGATGATCTCTGAGGAAATACTCCAGATTTCTGTAATCTATCTTCTCTATCTCCGCTGCCGTTTTGTTTCGACACAAAAGTGCCGCCATATCTGCCGCCGCCCTCAGCACCGGCGGGCCGAAGAGCTGATAGCGGCACGCCGCCACTCTCTTGTCGCTATCTACTATACAGTAGAGGCGTATCCACTCTCCGCTCTCCACGGAGCCATACTCGACACTCACAAGCTCTCCTTCGAGCTTTTCGGCATCTTCGGCTCTCAACTCGCCCTGGTTTTTCGGCTTTCTCGCCAACATCTCTATCTTGAAAGGATAGCTCTCCCAACAGCCATTCATCAACATTTCACTCTTGCTCATAGACTCTCCTTGGATGGCATGAAGCTTCTGAGATACTCCACCGCTCTCTTTACGGCTTCGGCGGTTCGCTCCATCTCCTCTTCGCTGTTGTAGCGACTGAGGGCGAAACCTACGGTAGTATGGTTCAGACTCCTTTGCAGCCCCATAGCTTCGGGAAGAGCTGTGCGTATCCACTCTCCGTAGGGATAGACCGTATTGGAATAGGCCGATACCCCCTCCTTGTCCAGTTCGTACAGCAGCGCCTCACTCTCCACACCCTCTATGGCTACCAGCAGAGTATTGGGTACACGCAGTGCCCACGGTACGAGTGTATGCACTCCCTCTATCTCTTTGAGTCTCTCTTCGAGCATGTCTCTCATATCTCTGACATCCTCCATCTCGAACTCAAGAGAGTCAACGGCGAGCTCCACCGCCTTGCCCAGTGCCGCGATTCCGGCTATGTTGAGTGGACCTCCTCTGTAGGCTTCAGCTTCGCTTCTGCCTCCCCAGACCAGAGGAAGGAGTTCGCTATCCTTTCTCATATAGAGCACTCCCGTCCCCGCGGGAGCGTGCAGAGTCTCCGAAGAGAAGGTCAGATAGTCCAACTCCGTACTCTGCAAATCCAGAGCGATTTTGCCGACGGCATGTGTAGCGTCGCAGTGGAGAGGGACTTCGAAGCGCCTGCATATGGCGGCTATCTCATCTATGGGCTCTATCGCGCCGCTCTCTCCATCCACCATCGAGACGGAGACCAGAGCGGTACGGGGAGTGATATAGTCAAGAAGCCTCTCGTGCTCTATCACTCCATCACCGTTTATGGGGATTCTATGCACCCTGACCCCCTGAGACTCCAGAAACTCCGCAATCTGCAAAATCGAAAGAGGCTCCCTCTCTCCGATGATGATACTGTTCTTTCTGCCGCTGAGAATGAAATTGATATAGGTGGAGTAGAAGACGGTACTGTTGGCTTCTGCCGCCCCGGAGCAGAAAAAGACACTATCCTTCTCACCCGCGTGCAGTGTGGCGTAGATTTTCTCCAGCGCTTCATTGTAGGCTTTTCTACTTCTGGCACCATCCGAATGCAGAGCGTGCAGGTCTGCATAGCTGCCTTCGAGAAAAGGCTTCATCGCGGCCAAGACCTGCGGGTCCACCGCCGTAGTGCGATTGTTGTCCAGATAGATTCTTTGCATTGTATATCAACCCCTCAAATTAAGAGATAATTTCTCTGAAATTTGGGGGATACTACTTCGATAACACTTAATTACGGCTTAAACTCCCACAGAGAGCTCGGTATTTGCACGGACTTCTTGGCAGCATATCAGAAATTCGAAGGACTATGGGCGTTTATGAGATCGTAAAATTCGTTTCTCGTTCGCATATCGCTCTTGAAGAGGCCCCGCAAGGCGGAGGTGACGGTAGTGGAGTTTATCTTCTGCACCCCTCTCATCTCCATACACATATGACGCGCCTGTATCACCACAGCCACACCTTTTGGCTCTATAGCCCTGCTGATGGCATCGGCTATCTGCTCCGTCATCTGCTCCTGTATCTGCAATCTTCTCGCGAAGAGATTCACCACTCTCGGTATCTTGGAGAGACCCACCACCTTGCCATCTGGAATATAGGCCACATGCGCTCTGCCTACGATGGGGAGGATATGGTGCTCGCACATCGAGTAGAACTCGATATCTCTCACAAGCACCATCTCGTCGTTGCTACTACTAAAAAGAGCGGAGTTGAGTATCTCGTCGGGATCCATCCCGTATCCTTCGGTGAGAAACTTCAACGCCCTCGCCACTCTCTGGGGAGTCTTCTTCAAACCCTCTCTCTCCGGGTCCTCTCCCAGACTTCTTAGGATAGTCTCCACCGCTCTTTCTATCTCCTTGTTATCAGACTTCATTCTCGCATCCATTCAGATTGTTTTCTTTCGCTTCGCCGATTTTAGCATATTGCCTATTAGCCGACGATTCATTGCTCCTTCAGCAGAGCGGGATAGACTCCTTTGTCATCTTCTCTCAACTCTATCTCGGAATCTTCGATAAGTTTCGTAAGTGCCCGCTTGTAGGCCTTTCTGCTTATATGGAAGTGTTCGGCTATATCTTCAGGCGAAAGTTTGTAGCCTCCATAGAGAGGCTCATGCGCAGCTTCGAGGTACGCTCTGATTCTCCCCGCATCCTCGGCTATCTTCTCGTCGGCCGAAGGCGGATTGAGTGTGAGGTCGAGTTTTCTATCCTTTCTCACCTTGCGGATATAGGCATATCCCCTCTTGCCGACACTCATCTCTTCGAATAGCTCGTTGTCGTAGAGCATCCCTTCATATCTGTTGTCGGCGACGACCTTCCACCCCATCGGAGTCCTGGCTATGACCATATACTCCAGCTTCATACCGGGTCCAAGCCCCTTCATACTCTTTTCATAAAACTTCCCGAGACGCTCACTGGCATAGACTCTGCCGCTTCTGGCATCCAAAGCCACGACGAGCACCTTTTTCTCACCTACACGGAAGTGACTCTTCTGCTGGGAGAGAGGGACGAAGAGGTCTTTTGGAAGATTCCAGTCGACAAAAGCGCCGTAACTCTCCACAGCCACCACTTCGAAGAGCCCGAACTCTCCCAGCATCGCCGACGGGCGCAGTGTGGTGGCTACCAGCCTATCCTCGGAGTCGTGGTATACGAAGAGCTCCATAATCTCACCCTCCTCCACCCTCTGTGGCAGATAACGGTTGGGAAGCAGCACCTCCATCGCGTCTTCGGAGGCGAGATATATGCCGTTTTCGCTTCTTCTGGATACCTTCAGTCTGTTGAGCACTCCCGCTTCGATGCTTTGCGATATTCGTTCTTTACTCTTTCTCTTTTGCATTCTCACTCCATAGCGGCGGATTGTTTTGTTCTTTTCAATTCTACCCGTTTTCGGGAAGATGGCAAAGTCTGTTTCGGGGAGGCTTGAAATCCCGCCCTAGGGGCGGGTATAAGTGGGGGGGTGTTCTATTTGGCGAGTGCGGCTTTGGAGGCTTCAGCCACTGCGGCGAAACTCTCGGGCTCGTTCATGGCCATATCGGCAAGTATCTTTCTGTCGAGCTCTATACCGGCGAGTTTGAGCCCGTGCATAAATCTCGAATAGTTCATATCGTTCAGTCTGGCCGCCGCGTTTATTCTGATAATCCAGAGTTTTCTGAAATCTCTCTTTCTCTGTCTTCTGTCTCTATATGAATAGACCAGTGAGCGCTCCAGCTGCTCTTTGGCCTTTCTGAAATGTTTTCTTCTCCCGCTATAGAACCCGCGGGCCTGCTTCATCAGTTTTTTATGTCGTCTGTGACGAACCATTCCGTTTTTTACTCTCATCTCTTTCCTTTACCTCAAATTTCGATTCAAATTCAGGTGTCGGACATTCTCTCTGTCCGAACTTGCCCCTGATCGGGGGGAGCTTTTTAATTTATGGACTACGAAGCCTCTTAGGCTATCATCTCTTTGATATTCGCCGCATCGGCTTTGTCAATATATTTGGGAGTTCTCATCTTGCGATGGTGCTTCCCATCCACCTTGGTCAAAATATGACTTCTGTAGGCTGTGCCGCGCTTGATTTTTCCGCTCTTTTTGATCTTGAAGCGTTTCACGGCACCTTTGACACTCTTCATCTTTGGCATCGGACTTCCTTCTTTTCTGGATTTTTTCATACCTGATATCGTATTGAAAATTGGGAGGGGTATAATACTGAAGTAGCACTTAATCTATATTGAAAAATACTCGAAAGTGAAAAATATCGAAAAAATAGCTCTCGGCTATTGACATTTGATCATCTTTCGCCTATAATTGCAATTCGAATTTCGGGGGCGGAGTGTAGCGCAGCCTGGTAGCGCACCTGCTTTGGGAGCAGGGGGTCGAAGGTTCGAGTCCTTTCACTCCGACCACGACTCGTTGCGTAAGGGCGGTGGATATAGCTCAGTTGGTTAGAGCACCAGATTGTGGCTCTGGGGGCCGTGGGTTCGAATCCCATTATCCACCCCATTGTTCAGTGCGCCAGTAGCTCAATTGGATAGAGCATCAGACTTCGGATCTGAGGGTTAGGGGTTCGACTCCTCTCTGGCGTACCACACCCCTTACCCTGATTTTTTTGTGCGCTCGTAGCTCAGCTGGATAGAGCACTCGCCTTCTAAGCGAGCGGTCTCAGGTTCGAATCCTGACGGGCGTACCACCCTATTTTAAATTTATGCGGATGTGGTGGAATTGGTAGACACGCCAGATTTAGGATCTGGTGCCGTATGGTGTGGAGGTTCGACTCCTCTCATCCGCACCATCAATCTGTCATTTTGTGAAAAATTTCACTATCGAAAAATATTACGAAAACTACCCGAATTTTGCAAATCCTTGAAGAGTATGCAGTAGAGTAACGCTAAAATAGCGAGAGAAATCGTCGATAAGCTATAGGTGTGCACTTTTAGATAGTATCGAGATTGATAATTTTGTGTTTTATACCGGCAAAAGCGAGGAGAAATATATGCTCGAAACAAGAGCACAATACATAAAGGCTGTATCGAAACTCTCGAAATGGTCCGACGCCTACTATATATATGACAATCCGCTCGTAAGCGACGAAGTTTACGACAGACTCTATCGTGAAGTGGAGGAGTACGAAAAGAGTCATCCCGACGAAATAGAGCCCTCCTCTGTCACCCGCAGAGTCGGAGCTCCCCTCAAAGAGGGTTTTACCAAAGTGAAACATCCAAGCAGAATGTGGAGCATGGAGGATGTCTTCGATGCGCAGGAGTTCAGAAGATGGTATATGAGGATAGAGAAGGAGTTTCCTTCTCAACAATACTATATAGAGCCCAAATTCGACGGTGCCAGCCTCGACCTTGTTTATGAAAAGGGGCGTCTCGTCAGAGCCGCCACGAGAGGAGACGGCAGTGTCGGAGAGGATGTCACGAACAACGCCCGCACAATCCGTTCGATTCCGCTGCGCATCGACTATGAGGAGTTCATAGAGATTAGAGGCGAAGTGCTGATGAGTATGGATGAGTTCGAGAGAGTCAATCGGGAGAGGCTCGAAGCCTCCGCCCCACCCTTCGCCAATCCGAGAAACGCCGCCGCCGGCAGTCTGAGACAGCTCGACCCCGCCGTCACCGCGAAGAGAGGGCTGCTCTTCCAGCCGTGGGGAGTAGGTGTGAACTCTCTGCAGATGGAGCATCTGAGTCGGAAGATGGAATTCATCTACTCGCTGGGATTCAGAAAACCGCCTCTTAGAGAAATCTGTCACAACATAGAGGAGATAGAGAAGGTCTATGAGAAGTTGATGGCTATGAGAAGCTCTCTGCCTCTGATGCTCGATGGGATGGTGGTGAAGATCGACAGCATCTCCGTGGAGGAGGCCCTCGGATATACGGTGAAAAATCCACGCTGGATGGTGGCCTATAAATTTCCCGCTCTGGAGAAGCAGACACGCATAGTCGATATCGTCCAACAGGTGGGAAGAACCGGTGTCGTCACGCCGGTGGCGATTGTGGAGCCTGTGGAGATAGAGGGGGTCAGGGTCGAGAGGGCGACACTACACAACTACGATGAGATAGAGCGCAAGGATATACGCATTGGTGATATGGTAAGCATCATAAGAAGTGGAGATGTGATACCGAAAATCATCAGAGTACTCGAAAGTTTCAGAGACGGTGACGAGATAGCCGTAGAGCGCCCCACCCACTGCCCCGTATGCGGGAGTGAACTACTCGACGAGGGAGCGTTGATAAAGTGTCAGAATCTATCCTGTCCGGCCAGAGTGCTCAACTCAATAATATACTACGCCTCCAAAGCCTGTATGAATATAGAGGGGCTCGGCGAAAAGATGGTAAAACAGCTATACGATGCCGGCCTGGTACGAGAGATAGAGGATCTCTACAGGCTGGAGACAGGAGATTTGCTGAAACTCGAAGGCTTCAGAGAGAAGAGGGCCCGCAATCTGATAGAGGCTATAAAGAGGAGTAAAGGTGCCGAGTGCAGGCGCTTCGTAAACGCTCTGGGTATAGAGCATATCGGAGAGGTGGCAAGCGGCAAAATATGCGAAGAGTTCGGACTCGACTTCCCCAGGGCCGATATGCAATCTCTTACCGCGATAGACGGATTCGGAATGGAAATGGCTCTGAGTTTCACGGAGTTTATGCGTGTGAATATGCAAAAGGTACTGAGGCTGATGGAGATAGTCGAACCCAAAGCTCCCGAAGCGACGCAGAGTATAAGCTCCGTATTCAGCGGAAAGAGCGTAGTGCTCACCGGCAGGATGAGCAGAGCCAGAAGCGAAATAAAAAAGATTCTCGAGAGTTACGGAGCGAAAGTGAGCTCTTCGGTATCGTCCAAAACCGACTATCTGATATACGGTGAAGATGCCGGAAGCAAATACGACAAAGCCATCTCGCTCGGAGTGGAGACTCTGAGCGAAGATGAGCTGTGGGAAAGAATAGAGAGGGGGAAGATATGAAAACAGCCGAAATATATGCCCTGCTCGACTCCATAAGTCCATTCGAACTACAGGAGGGCTGGGACAACAGCGGACTGCTCGTGGGAGCTATGGATAGAGAGGTCCGGCGCATCGTCGTAGCACTCGATATAGATGAGGAGATGATAGAGAGTTATGAAGAAGAGACTCTTTTTCTCCTGCACCATCCGCTTATCTTCTCCCCCCTGAAGAGTATCTCTATGGAGAACTATCCGGCCAATATCGTAGAGAAGCTGATTTTGAAAAGGGACTCCCTCATAGCCATGCATACCAACTTCGACAAGACACATCTAAACAGATATGTCTTTCGCGATATTCTGGGCCTGCAGTGGGAGAAGGAGAAGGATTTCGTACTGGAAGCCGGAGTTGACTGGAGTCTGGAGGAGTTGCTCGGGAGATTGACGCAGGCTTTCGGCTGCGAGAGTTTCAGAGTCGTCAATCCCAAAGAGAGGATAGAGAGTCTGGCGCTCACCACGGGTGCGGGAGCATCTTTGATGGAGAGTGTCGAAGCGGACTGTTTTTTGACGGGCGACATAAAATATCACGACGCCATGAAAGCCGAAAGCATAAACCTTATGATGGTGGATATCGGACACTGGGAGAGTGAGAGATTCTTTGCCGAAATTATCGGGAAGGAGTTGAAAAAATTGCCGATTTCGGTTATAATCGCCCAATCGAAAAATCCATTCGTTACCTATCGTAACATCCAACGGGTAGCTCCCACACAATAAAGGATTGAAATTGAGTAACTACATCAAAGAGCTGGTGGCTCTTTCCCAGATAGACAAAAGAGTTGACAGCTTCGCTCCCACTGTGAAAAAGATAGAGAAAAGAGTCGAAAAGGAGCGTAAAAAGCTCGATGAGCTCGACAGCGGCATATCGACTCTCAAACAGCAGATAGAAGACAACGAAGCCAAGATGGCAAGCTATGAAGAGCAGATAGCCACAACCTCCGAACAGCTCTCTTCGATAAAGAAGAAGAGTGCCGAAGTCTCTACCGAAAAAGAGATAAAGGCTCTCGAGATGGAGGAGGAGATAGCCCGTGAGAAGATAGCCTTCGCCAACGACGAGATAGAGCGCCTGGCCAAGGTTATAGAGAACAAAAAAGCGCAACTCGAAGAGAAGGATGCGGGAAGAGCGGAGCTTCTCGAAAATCTCGAGAGTGTGGAGAAAGAGGCCAAAGCCGAACTCGCCGGAATAGAGAAGCAAAAAGCCGAACTCTACGCCGAGAGAGAAAAGATCGTTCACGATATCGACCAGAAGATTCTCGCCTTCTACGAAAAGATAAGAAAGTGGGCAGGCAATACGGCCATAGTCCCCGTACGGAAACAGGCATGCTACGGATGTTTTCTCAAAATCAGCGACAAGACCTATTCCGACCTGATAAGAGGTGAGGAGATAATCAACTGTCCACACTGCGGGAGAATACTCTATCTCGAAGAAGAGGATAGTCCCACGGAGGGGTAGATAGCGTTTTGTTCTATCTTCTCTACAATCTGATGTCGGCACTGCTCTACCTGCTTGCACTGCCGCTCGTACCGCTGCTTTCGCTGAAAAAAAAATATAGAGAGTCTATCCCCGCTAGGTTTCTACTCAGAAAGAATCCCCCCTTGCCACCGGATGGGATACATTTTCATGTATGTAGCTACGGAGAGGCCAAAGCCGCAGAAAAGCTCATCCTCTCCATACCGGAGGAGAGTCGTCGCATAAGCACCACCACCCAAACGGGATTCGAAGCAGTCTCGGCTCTCTCGAAAAACAGCAGATATCTCCCCTTCGAGATTCTGCTCCATGGCTGGATAGTTCCGCAAAAGGCGCTCGTGGTTCTGGAGGCCGAACTGTGGTATCTGCTCTTTGCCCTATACAAAAGGAGAGGTGCGAAGAACTTTCTCGTAAATGCCCGTATAAGCGAGCGCTCGTTCCCCAGATACAGGCGCTTCTCCTTTCTGTATAGAAGAATTTTCGCCAATATAGACAGAGTATATGCCCAGAGCGAGGCGGACAGGCAGAGGCTCGAAATCCTCGGTGCCAGAAATATCACGGTTACGGGAAACATAAAATTCTCCTCGCTGGCATCCGCACAGAGAGCTCTTCTTAAACCGCAGGGGGTTCTACTCTGTGCGGCCAGTACGCACGAAGGGGAGGAGGAGATGATTCTCGAGGCTTTCGGAGCGATGAAGATGAAGTATCCGCAAGCCAAAATGGTTCTCGTCCCGAGACATCCCGAGCGCTTCGCCAAAGTCGCAAAGCTCATGGAGAGTTTCGCCGATGAAAACTCCATGGAGTTCGCCAACTTTTCGGCTTGTGAAAACTTCGAAAGAGACCTGACTCTGATGGACCGCATGGGAGAGCTCGTCAACTGTTACGCCATCTGCGATATTGCACTCATAGGAGGCTCTTTCGTAGCGGTCGGGGGGCACAACGCCGCCGAAGCGGCCCAGTTCAATATACCCATAATCTCTGGCGAACACTATTTCAACCAGAGAGAGCTTTTCAGAGGAATCTCCGGTCTGAAGATAGCGAAGGCGGACGAGCTCGCCGAAATCCTGATGGAATGGGAGAAGCTGCCCAGGACCTCGATTGTCGGCGGCATGGGAGAGACGGAAAAGATCATACAGGAGTTGCTCGATGTTCTACGAAATGGATGAAGATAGAGTCAGACTCAGGCTCAAAGCTCAACCAGGGGCCGGCAGAAGCGAGTTTTGCGGTCTCTATACGGAAGATATGCTCAAGGTGCGTATAGCCGCAGCCGCTGTCGATGGGGCGGCCAACAAAGAGTTGATCAAAATCATCTCCAAAACATTCAAGGTACCCAAAAGCTCGATAGAGCTCCTCAGCGGTCAAAACAGCAAGATAAAGAGAGTGGAGTTTCCCAAAACGGAAAAGTTCATGGAGTTCATAGAAAAGATGAAAGAGAGAGAATGATGCAGAAGGCTTACAAACTACTGGCCGCTCAGGAGAATATATCCAACAAAAGGGCCAAAGAGCTCATAGACAGAGGGCTCGTCTATTCCGGCGACAAAAAGATCAAAATAGCTAGGGCTCAGATGCCGGAAGATAGCAGATTCAGAGTCGAAGAGCCTCGTGATATCGAAATCATCTATCAGGACGACGACATGGTGGTGATAGACAAACCCGCCTTCATAGAGAGCTCCGATATAGAAAAGGCGATAGAGGGGGCGAGACTTCTTCATAGGCTCGACAGGGAGACGAGCGGAGTACTTCTTCTCTCCAGAAACGAGGAGTTCAGCCGCAAAGCGATAAACGCCTTTAGAAGGAGAGAGGTCAAAAAGGTCTATGTGGCCTGGGTCGAGGGGGTTCTATACGAAGAGTTGAGTGTGGACCTTCCGATAAGTACGGACAGGAGAAGAGGCTCCGCTTTCTCCAGAGTGGATAGAAAGAGGGGCAAAGAGGCGATAAGCAGAATATATCCCGACGAAGTACAGGGGAAAAAGAGCAAAATTCGTATCGAGATAGATACGGGTCGTACACATCAGATAAGAGTACACCTGGCACATCTGGGATATCCCATCGTCGGAGACGAGAAATATGGGAGTACGACACAGAGCAAAAGGATACTTCTGCACGCCAAGAGAATAGAGTTGCTCGGAATGAGTTTCGAAGCGCCGGAACCCAAAGAGATACTTCGCTACAAATAGATTCGATCGGAGATATCCGTACCCGCTTGCGACTCTTTATCGATATGAGATAGTTCGGATATCGCCTCTTTCATATGTAGCGCTTGTCAAAGTTTGCTCATCTCATCCATAAATGAGTCTGCAAGACGGCTCATTAGCATTTTGGCAAGAGCTATATTGCCGTCATCTCTGAAGATGGCGAAGATATTTAGTTTGTCGTGGCTCTCACTACTACGATATGCCGTAGAGCTGATTAGAAATATGTGCCCATCGGCTGTTCTGGTCTCTACGAAGTCAGCTTCACTGAAACCGATATCCAAAGAGGATTCGGAAATCATCTTGAAGGCGTCACTAAAGATGGTAGCGCAATATGCGACATCGACTCCTGTATTGTCTTCGTCGAGATATAGTGTTTCACCCATATAGTTCAATACGGCAGAACCTATATACCCGCTCACTGCTGCCAATTTGTGCATTGGTGTTTCGAAATCTATCATACTATCGACTCCTCTTCATGATTCTATGTTTCGCAACTATTCGATTGACTTCGTCGAAATTGCAAAAGGCGAAGTCAATCTTTTTGTGCCCTCCCGCGATTGTGGGGCGAATGAACAATCCCCCTTTTGTCAATCTAAGCCGAGCTGTACAAATTGTGCGATATGCTCGAACCTCTCTCTTTCACCATGAGAGAAAATATCCCCTATTTTATCCAAATATTCTCCTCTCTATCGTATATAGCCTACGCTAAAACGATAGGAATTATGATTTTTTGGATAGAATAACAGCCAATTGCGGATACTCAAAGCAGATAAAGGTAGATTCCAGACAAATGAAAGACAATGGCAAGAAGAGATAGAAGACTCAATTACGACAGAGCCGGTGACAATATAGAGGTACTCGTCAGAACAATGGACGAGATATCGAAAACAGAGTCCATATCCCGTATCTACTCACTTTTGAGAGAGATGGTCAATGGCATTTTCGAAACGGACGGTACGGAGCTCTTTCTTCATGATAAAAAGAGACAGCAACTCTATCTTCCAGATGAAACGGAAGGAATGAAGTTCGATATGGCCCGGCCGTCGGGCCTCATGGGCAGTGTTCTTGTCGAATGCGAACCCATATATTACAACTACGCACTTAGCGAAAAGGAGTTCGATAGAAAAATCGACAAACCCGAGGGTGCAAAGATACGATCTTTGATGTTCATTCCCGTCTATGACAATGAGGGTGAAGAGCTACTTGCCATTTTGAGACTGTTCAAATATGTAAGCAATAGTAGAATGTTCACGGATGAAGATATCAGGGTGGCGAAGTCTCTGATTCCGTTTCTCAAAAAAGTGATACGGGTAATAGAAAAAGGTTTCGCGGAGAGTGAAGAGAGTGCGGAGCTTGGCAAAGAGGCCCGGGAGGTAAAAAAGAGAATAGACGAAGAGAGAGAGAAGCGAAGCGAAACGGATTTCGACAATCTTGTCATGGATATATCCTCCATGGTGCACGATATCAGAACTCCGGCAAATACGCTTGGCGGATTTCTGGAGTTGCTGGAGGAGCATATAGAGGATGAAAGGCTTCTCGAATATATAAAAAATGCGAGAGAGAGTGCCATATTGATAGATAGGCTGACGACATCGGTGCTCAATAGCGTAAAGTACGGCTCCAAAGCCGACAAAAGCGAAATGAAAACCGTCTATACCAACAGATTTTTCGCCTCGATTGCCGAGGGTTATACAGCTGGTATGTTCAATAAGAGTATCGATTACTACATCTATATCGATCCCTCTCTACCAAAAGAGATACGAATAGACGAACTCAAGCTCAAAAGAGTACTCATGAATCTCCTTGGTAACGCCTGGAAGTTTACTCCCAGAAACAAAAGTGTCACTTTCGATGTAAGATATTCGAGCGACAAAAAAGAGTTCTTGATATCAGTGATAGATACCGGACTTGGCATAGAGGCGGAAAAACAGAGGGAGATTTTCGAGGCGTTCAAACAGATCGACGGTGTAGAGGCGGAGGTGGAAGGAAGCGGCCTGGGGCTCGCTATCGTCCAAAAGTATGTTCGCTCCATGGGTGGAGAGCTTAGCCTGAAAAGCAAAGCGGATATCGGTAGTGTCTTTAGATTCAATCTGTCTCCAGAGATTGTCAACGAAGAGAGAAATATTCCACGATACGAGCATTTCGAGAAGAAGATATCCATAATTACCGAAAGAGAGAATAGCCTCGATGTCAGATGGCTCAAAAAATATATGACGCAATTCGGTCTGCCCCCGTCACGAATAGAAGTCGGAAAAGATTTTTCGAAAGATTCGACACATCTGATATGCTTCGAGAACAGTATCGATAAAGAGCTTTTGCACAGAGCACAGCGAAGTGGTATCAAGGTGATTCTATTCGAAGAGAATTTTCTATCTCTCGAGAGTGATGAAAAGTATCCCATTATCTCCAAGGGTACATATTACGGACAAAAACTCTTCGACGAGACATATTTCAAACCGCCCGTAAATATCCTCATAATGGATGACAACAAAATCAATATAGCGCTACTTGAAGCGATTTTGGAGAATGAGCATGTCAACACTCATTCAGCGACATCTCTTACGGAGGCTCGCAGACTTTTGGGGCTATCCGAAAGAGACGGCAAAGGATACGATCTGGTCTTTTTGGATAAGTATCTGCCCGATGGAGATGGTGACGATATAGCCCACCTCATAAAGAAAAGATGGAAAGATACAGTTATAATATCGATGACGGGAGATCCGAATAGCGAGGAGAACCCCCACGATATATACGATATGCATATAGCAAAACCCTTCAGTAGGAAACTGATACAAAAAATCGTCAGAGAGTTTCGATAAAGGATTGTTCGGTTATGTTCGATACATTGACAGATAGTTTCAAAAATGCGATAGGTAAAATTCGTTTTCACGACGACGAAAAGGCTCTAAAGAAGGCTCTCACAGAGCTCAAAAAGTCTCTTCTCAAGGCCGATGTGCACCACAAAGTGGTCAAAGAGCTCATATCCACCGTCGAGAGAGATACCAAAAAAGAGGGTATAGGAAAAGAGAACTTCCTCAAGGCTCTACGCAATGAGCTCGAGAGGATATTGACGGCAAAAGGCAATCAGGGCTTCGTTTTCGCCTCCAGACCGCCTACGGTGGTTCTGATGACCGGTCTGCAGGGCTCTGGTAAAACCACCACTACGGGCAAACTCGCCTATATGCTCAAGGAGCAGAAGAAGAAAAAGGTTCTCGTGGCGGCCGCGGACCTCCAGAGACTCGCGGCGGTAGAACAGCTCAAACAGATATGTCAGCAGATAGATGTGGATCTCGTGGCCGATGAAGAGGCAGCTCCCGAAGAGATAGTCCGCAGGGCGCTGAAAAAGGCGCAAAAGGAGCTGTACGATGTACTTATCATAGATACCGCAGGGCGTCTGGCCATCGATGAAGAGCTCATGGATGAGCTCGCCGGAATAAAAGATATCGCACAAGCCGACGAAATATTCTATGTAGCCGATGCCATGACGGGTATGGATGCTGTCAGAACGGCCGCCACCTTCAACGAGAAGATCGGTATAACGGGTGTCGTACTCAGTAAATTCGACGCCGACAGCAAAGGCGGAGTGGCCCTTGGTATCGCACATCAGGTAGGCGTGCCTCTACGCTTCATAGGTAGCGGAGAGAAGATGCCCGATCTAGATCCCTTCATCCCCGAAAGGGTCGTGGGCAGACTGATGGGGGCCGGAGACATAGAGGGGCTGGCCGAGAAGACTGCGGCAGTTATCGACGAGAAAACCGCCAAAAAGATGAGCAGAAAGATCAAGAAGGGAGAGTTCAACTTCAACGATTTTCTGGAGCAGATGGAGCAGATGAAAAAGCTCGGCTCTATGAAATCGATCATGGAAATGATTCCAGGGATGAACAATATCGCCAAACAGCTTGGCGACATAGACCTCGAAAACTCGCAAGAGGTGAAGCAGATAAAGGCCCTCATATCCTCGATGACACCCAAGGAGAGAGAGCATCCGGAGTTGATGAACAGTAGCCGCAGAAGACGAATCGCGAAGGGCTCGGGGTTGAGCCAAGTGCAGGTAAATCGAATACTCAAGCAGTTCAAAGGTGCCGCCAAGATGGCGAAAAGGCTCTCCGGCAAAGGCGGCATGAAACAGATGCAGGAGATTATGAAGCAGATGCAAGGCGGCGGAGGCTTCCCCAGAGCGCGATAGATGGAAACTGGCAGTCGGGACTCTATTTCCCTCCCGTTGCCGAAAATTTAAAATAGTCTTCAAGTCGATTCTGCTATAATACGCCTCCTAAGTTCTGATGAGTCTTTTGCCGTCAAAGAGAGTTGTCAGCACTTGAAAAATCAATATATTAAGGAAAAGAAAATGACAATGATTCGTATGACCCGCATGGGAAGAAAGAAAAAGCCTTTTTATCGTATCGTAGTGACAGATAGCCGCAAAAGAAGAGACGGCGGCTGGATAGAGTCGATAGGATACTACAACCCAATCAGCAAAGAGAAGGTGATCTCCATAGACGAAGAGAGACTCAACTACTGGTTGAGCGTCGGTGCGCAGATGAGCCCCGCTGTCAAAAGAATCTCCAAGAGATAAGCCCTCGAGATGGTTCACGACTTCATTCTAAACTACGCCTCTCTGATAGTGAACCATCCGGAGAGTCTGCGTATGGAGACATTCGAAATAGACGAAGGTTATGATGAGATAACTCTCTACGCCGACCCGGAAGATGTGGGTAAACTGATAGGCAAAGAGGGCAGAATGATAAATGCCATCAAAATCGTGATTAGCGGATGCAAGGCAAAAGGCGGTAAAAGCTACAGAATCAACATCCAACCAGATAGCAATGGCTGAAAAAAGTTTCGTCATAGCCCGTATAGGGCGGACTGTAGGCCTTCACGGCGACCTGAAACTCAATCTTCTTACAGATTTCCCCGAACAGTTCGAAAAAGGTGCCCTCTTTCGCAGCGACAGAGGCGAGCTCGAAATTATCTCCTACAATCCCTCCAGAAATCTCGTGCGTTTCAGAGGATACGAGAGTCTCGAAGAAGCCAAAAGGCTGACCAACTGCAAACTCTACAGCAGCGAGAGAGAGAGTAGGCGCAAGTGCAAACTTGCTGATGGAGAGTATTTCTGGTTCGACCTCATAGGTATGGAGCTCTACGATGGCGAGAGACTCCTGGGGAAGGTCTGCGAGATTCAGAGACTTCAGGAGAGCGACTATCTCCATATCGAGACGCAGACGCAACTCGTGGCGCAATCTCTACCCAAAAGCTTTCTCGTCCCCTACATCCCGAGATATATCCTCTCCGTAGATACCGAGGCGGGCAAAATCCACACTACCGACACCTTCGATATACTGGAAGCGAGCTGATGCGCTTTACCTTCGTTACGATTTTCCCGGAAATTGTAGAGGGATACTTCAGCGCCTCCATACTCAAAAGGGCTGTAGAGAACTCCCTGATAGAGCTCGATTTCGTCAATCCCAGAGATTACACCCTGAGTCGATACAAAAAGGTCGATGAGAGTATGATAGGAGGCGGAGCGGGTATGTTGATGTCTCCCCAACCTCTCGACGATGCCCTCAAAAGTATCAAAAGAGACTCTCCAAATGCACATGTCATATTTCTCACACCTGCAGGGAAGCCTTTCAGACAGCACGATGCAAAGAGACTCTCTTCTATGCGGCATATAGTGCTCGTAGCCGGCAGATACGAAGGTATCGACGAGAGGATACTCGAACTACACGCCGACGAACTCTTCAGCACCGGCGATTTCATCCTTACCGGAGGTGAACTTCCGGCACTCTGCATCTGCGATGCGGTAAGCAGAAACATAGAGGGGGTACTCGGCAACTCCTCTTCCCTGCTCGAAGAGAGTTTCGAAGAGAATCTGCTCGAGGCGCCATCTTTTAGCAAACCGGATCTCTTCATGGGAAAAAGAGTCGTTTCAGAGTATTTAAAGGGAAATCATAGTAAAATCGCGGCTATTAAAAAGCAGATGGCTTTGTCTCGCACAAAGTATTTCCGACCTGATCTATATCGAAAAGCAAAGGTAGAAAAATGAAAAACAGATATATCGAGAGCTTCGAGAAGGCTCAGATAGAATCCAAAAATATCCCCGACTTCAAAGCTGGTGACACAGTTCGTGTAGCGGTCAGAATCAAAGAGGGGAACAAAGAGCGTGTCCAGAACTATGAGGGTGTGTGTATCTCCATAAGAGGAGAAGGTACCGGCAAAACTTTCAATGTAAGAAAGATAGGCGCCAACAATATTGGTGTCGAGAGAATCTTCCCCCTCTACTCCGAAAGCATAGAGAGCATCGAGCTTGTCAGAAGAGGTCGCGTAAGGCGAGCGAAGCTCTTCTATCTCAGAGAGAGAAAAGGAAAAGCGGCTCGTATCAAAGAGCTCAGGAGAAAATAATATCCTCGAAGGAGCGGAGCCCATCCCCTCTCTCCGCCCTAAATAATTTCAGAATTTCACTCTTCTTGCTCTCCAAAGTTTTCCAATCAATCATACACAGAAAATACTCTAAAGATAATGTTCGATACTATCGGCTCGATGCTTTTTTGCAAAAGCATGACCTCGTTGAAGCTACAGGTACCTTACTGATGTTGCTATTGGGAGATTTTCGGACTCTCCCTATGCTTCATCGAAATTGAACTCTTTTATCGCCTCTCTTTTTTCTGCATTATTCCACTTCGGGTGATACAAAAATTTTAACACTCCCCTCACCTACCCGTCTCTACAACCAGAATCTGGGAAATTGCTCGCGATATAATCTTCGAGCATCTCTTCTGGCATAGGTCTGCCATAGAAATAACCCTGAATGGTATCGCAACTATGTTCGTGTATGAATTTTGCCTGCTCGGATGTCTCCACGCCTTCGGCGATAATTCTAATCCCGAAAATATGGCCCATCTGAATTATGGCATCTACAATTGCGGCCGCATCTTTATCATACGGGAGCTCTTTGATAAAGCTTCTATCTATTTTCAATGTATCGGCTGGAAACTGCTTGAGATAGGAAAGAGAGGAATATCCGGTCCCGAAATCATCTATACTTATCATGATACCGAAACTTTTGAGTCTCTGCATCTTTTCGATACTTCCTGCCATATCACTCATGAGTACCGATTCAGTCAACTCCAGTTCCAAAACCCCCTTCGGTATCCCATACTTCACGACGAGTCGATATATATCTTCTACAAAATTATCCTCCGCAAACTGCAATGCCGAAATATTTGCAGAGATTCGATATCTGAAATCGAAATCGACAATCTTTTTACACACCTTCTCCAGCACCCATTTTCCTATCTCTATTATCAAACCGCTCTCCTCTGCGGTATGAATATATTGATTTGGCAGAAGTTCGCCTAAAACTTTGCTTTTCCAACGCAATAGGGCCTCGAAGCCGCGTAGCTTTTTTTTGTCGCAACAGACTTGAGGTTGATAGTACAAGGAGAGTTCATCGTTTGATAGGGCATATCTTAGTTGCGTCTGAATCTCATGTTTGTTTCTAATCTCGCTCAGCATGGAATCGTCGAAGAAGTGGAATCTGTTTTTACCCCTCTTTTTGGCTTCGTACATAGCCAGATCCGAATATTGCAAAAGGTCTTGGAAATTGTTTCCGTCGTCAGGATAGATTGCGATACCTATACTGAAGGATGTGTGCAAAAGATGCGTACCTATTTTATACGGACGCTCTATTTCCGACAATATACACTCGACCTTCTGGGTAATTTGTCGTTGATCTTCTATATCTTCCACAAGCACCAGAAACTCGTCTCCCCCCTGTCTGCTTATATTCTCCGGCTCACCTACGGCTTCTCTCAATCTCTGTGCAACCTCCTGCAGGAGTGTATCGCCAATCAGATGCCCCAGAGAATCGTTCACTGTCTTGAAATTGTCCAGATCGAGATAGAGAAGTGCCAGCTTCCTCCCTCTCTGTTTGGCTCTTCTAATCTCATGCTTTACATACTCTTCGAAAAAGAGCCTGTTGGGAAGTTTGGTGAGAATATCGTAGTGCGCCAATTGCGTGAGTTTCTGCCTCGTGCGGTAGATGTCGGTCATGTCGGTTTGCAACGCTATATAATTTCTTATCTTTCTGTGGGTATCTCTTATCCCTTTTATGGAAAGCCATACGATATATTCCGTCCCGTATTTATCGATATTGTGCACCTCTCCCTGCCACTCGCCTCTCTCTTCCAGACTTTTGTGCATTATGGCATAAAATGTGTCGTCGTGGTATCCCGATTTCAAAATTGCCGGTGTCTTTCCGATCACCTCATCCGCACTATAGCCGGTCATCTTCGTAAATGCCGGATTTACGGAGATTATTTTGTGTCTATTATCCGTTATCAATATCGCTTCGGAAGCATTGTCGAATATCGAGGCATGAAGCCTGAGCTTCATCTCGTTTTCGATCTTGGAAGTTATATCGTTGATATAGGAGACGAGAAATACCGGATCTCCCTCATCGTTTTTCATTATCCTAGCTCTATCTTCGACCCACACTTTCGTACCGGAAGCATCCACAATCCTGTAGGGCTCGTGATATATCTCCTCTTGCTCCTTGCGCAAGGCAAGCTCTATATCTGCCGTTATCCGCTCCTTGTCTTCCGGATGTATCAAGTCGAAATAGGATTTTTCCCGCTTATAAAATACGGTACTTTCATATCCACAAAGATCGATTACATTCGGAGATACATACTCTACACTTCTCTTTTCGTCAAGTTTCCACTGAAATAGAACTATATGACTCTGAGAGAAAAGTTTGAGCATAGTGTCGAGATCTTCCGAATTCTTCTCCACTATATGAGAGAGTGCCTCGAATGTTTCCAGATTGTTATGAAGCACCATATGCGCACTTATATTGCAAGCACCCTGCATCATCACATCTCTTCCCGGCTCCGAAAGAGCTATACCGGTAATCGTCTCGTTGAGCAGTTCGTTTCTATCCTCGAGATGATAGAACTCTCCGTATGTAAAGAAGCCGGCGGTAGGAGCCATAGAGGCATATGGTAGTATTTCGGGATGGATATCGTAGGATATGAATCTCTTTCTGGCCATGCATGAGTATATGAAGAATGTCTGTACAACCATATCGCTTACCGGCTCCAGGGCATTGGATATGTTTTTTATGATTCCTACCGAGTTTCCGAAGCCAAATCTCGCCTCCTCTCCCTCTCTCACATTGCCGGCAAGTATCAACGAGCCGTCATCTTTCTTGCCGAGCACCGCCCTAGCAACCTGCATAGAGCCTCTTTGTACCATAAGCGGAAACTCTATACCGACCTTCGGCAATCTCTCTGCGGTCTTGTCTCCGAAATATCTCCTGTAGAGCTCTACGGCAGGGATATGATCTATAGTATAGACCCTGTTCCCGACAGCTTTGGTTATTTTGAACTTTCTATCTACGGGAAGCCAGTCGAAATAGTAAAAGTTTCGGACTTTGAGAAGATCGGAATTCAAAGATGCGCCAACGGCTCCATGCGATATCAATCTATCCTCATGCAGGACCCATGTCTGGGTGAATGTGGAGTTGTCACCAGCCATACCCCCGCCAATCATCACTTCGGGGGCCAGCGAGTGGACACCGTAGAGTATATCCTCACCGTTACTGTAGGTTCCGTCACTCAATATCAACAAAAGCTTGGTGTTTTTGTCGCAAATCGACGACAGTCGCCTGCCGTCGGTGTATGAATCTCCACTTTCACTGAAAGTCGTGCGCACCTCCGTATGTTCGAAGATCGTTATCGATACGACGCTTCTTTTGGCTGTAACCTCCTTGCCCGCTATTTCGCCGTCGGTAGTTGCTCCGATAACTTTTGCATCGGGCAAGGATTCTTTTACAATTCTCGAATACTCCTGAAGATACTTTTTGTCCTCTCCGCAAAATATCTGGACCAGTATGCCGGAACGGGCCGAAGACCACTCCGGCATACTTGTCTCTATATCTTTTTCCAACTTCCCTTTATAGGCTTTGAACACTACGGTAAACATATCGACTCTTCCAAGCTTGATTTCAAACTATTAAGCTACTTATATCGTTTCTAATAGAAATTTCATTGTCCGATATTTTTACCACTTTTATACTTATAGATAAATTTATGCTTTTGTCCTTTTTTGACAAAAGTCTTTTCAATAGGAGCGGTTTTTCATCGCCTGTGCCGCCTCTCTCTCCAGTGTTCTTTTCTTGAGAGTCTCTCTTTTGTCGTGAAGTTTTTTGCCTCTTGCAAGAGCGATTGAGACTTTCGCTCTGTTTCTTTCATTGAAATATAGCATCAGCGGTACGATGGTCAATCCCTCTTTGGAGATTTTACCGAAGAGTTTTTCGAGCTCTCTTTTGTGGAGCAGGAGTTTCCTCGGAGCCCTTTCGTCTCTCGAGAAGTGCCTGTTGGCTGTGTCGAGATGGGAGATATGGGCATTGAGCAGCCACAACTCCCCTTTTATGAATCTGCAGTAGGCGTCGTTGAGATTGACTCTCGACGCTCTGAGCGCTTTGACCTCATCACCTTTGAGCACTATACCGGCTTCGAACTTCTCCAGTATTTCGTAGTCGTGTCTGGCTTTTCTGTTTTTGGAGATCACCTTTATCATATTTTCACCTCTTTCATCTCTCCTGCTCTTCTCTTTTCATTCTGAAAAAACTGCTTCCGCTGCCGCTGAAAAACCACCCCTCGGGAGCTGCCTGCTTAAGTCTGTCGCATACGGCCAGAGCCGCAGGGTATAGATCGTTCAGGGTGGCGGGCTTGTGCGTCATCTCGAGGATATCGCGGGATTTCATGCTCAGATACCTTTCGGGCCTGTCGCTCCCCACAGTACCGAGAAGCTCTCTATTGTAGTATCGATAGACCTCCGCCGTATCGCATGCTATATCGGGAGTGAAGATCTCCAGCTGTAGCGAATCCTCCTCGAAGGGCTCCACCACCTCTCCGAAACCCGAAACATTCGCACTTTCGAAACCGTGGACGAAAAATGGCACATCAGCACCGACCGATGCTCCGATAGCCGAGAGAGTATCCGCTTCGAGTCCCAGAGAGCATACTTCGTTGGCGAGTAGGAGGAATGCCGCCGCATCCGAACTGCCGCCCCCCAGACCTGCCTGAGAGGGGATATTTTTCTCCACTCTCACTTTGTGGGAGCGGAAGAACTCTCTTAGCCTTTTCGGGGGCTTTTGCCGAAGCAGGGCTTCATAGGCCCTGTATATCGTGTTGGAGCGAATCTCTATGCCGTCGCAGCCATCGATTGTGAAAGATTTCGAATCTGCCGGAACGAAAGATATCGTATCGTATAGACTCTTGACCAGCATGAAACGGGAGAGTAGTGTATGGTAGCCGTTTTTATAACCCGTTATTTTGAGAAAGATATTCACTTTGGCATATGCTCTTCTCTGCACTCCGAATCCCCCTTTTTATAGAAAGAGCCCTTCGCTCCTCTTCTTCCGCACTTTCGCAATGGAGTATAGCGCATAGCCGCATAGAGAGCGGTTATATATCGTATCTCTTCTCCAGCCATCTACAGAGGAAGTAGATGGCGTAGATGTGCTGTTTGAATCTGCTGCGTCTCTTCCCGCGCTCGAGCAAGTCCGAAAGAGCGTCCTCTCTGAAAATAGCTGTTTTCTCCTGTACTCTGCGTACTCTTTCGAGCTCACCGCTTTCGGAAAGCCACTCCATGAAGGGGTAGCTGAATCCCTTCTTTTTTCTATATACAATCTCCGGAGGAAGATAGCTGCGAGCGACACTCTTGAGCAGTCCTTTGCCCTCGGCATCGAGCTTCAGCGAAGAATCCACTCCCAGGAGATACTCTACCACTCTTTTGTCGAGGAAGGGGCTGCGGGCTTCTATGGAGTGAGCCATGCTGACCCTGTCGAGTTTTTTCAAAAAGAGTTCGGCAAGAAGTGTATTTATATCGCAATAGCTGTACCACTGCGTCTCATCTGTACCACCCATGGCTTCGAAGCGTCTATAGAGAGGCTCTATACTCTGTAAAGAGCTGTCGTCTTTGACATTGAGCTTCAGTATTCTGTTGAGCTGCAAATCGGTGAAGAGCTCGCTCATCGAGCGAAAGAGTATGCTCTGGTCGAAGACCCTCTTGTATCTCTCCCACTCCTTGTTCATGGAGAAGTTGGCTCTGAAGTAGTTTCGAAGCCAGTTTCTATATTTCAGCCCGGAGGCTTTGGATATGTCGTGATACTCCCTGTATAGTCTGTATCCCAGGAAGATTTCATCACTGCCGTCGCCGCTGAGCACCACCTTGAACCCTCCGGCCGAGATCTTTTTCATCATAAACCAAAGTGGAACGGCCGCGGGGTCGAGCAGAGGCTCGTCGAGATGTAGGCAGAGCTCGTCGAGAGCTATGAGAAAATCTTCCATATCCATCGTGAACTCATGGTGATTGGAGGATATGTGCTGGGCCGCCATGGCCGCATATCTTCTCTCGTCGTACTTCTCGTAACCCTCGTATCCTATGCAGAAAGTATCTATGGGCTCTCCTCTTATACCGGCCGCCATGGCCGCTATGGTCGATGAGTCGAGTCCACCCGAGAGCAGTGCTCCCCACTTCACCTCTTTCGGTATTCGTATAGCTACGGCCTCGAGCACTCTTCGCTCTATCTCTTCTACCGCCTCTTGCCTTTTCTTTATCATCCCGGCGCCGGAGAAGGGGGAGTATGGGAAGGTGGAGCTCTCTTCGGCACCCCTGCCTATCTCCACTACTTCGGAAGGTGAGAGCTGTCTTATGGCGGGGTAGAAACTCATGGGAGCAATCGTTGTCTGAAAAAAGAGAAGATGAGAAAGAACTCTCCTCTCGAAGCCGATTTCGGGATATAGATGCACTATGGCACGAACTTCGCTCGAAAAAATCAGCCTCTCCCCGAAGCGGGCGTAGTATAGGGGTTTTTTGCCGAAGAGGTCTCTGGCGAGGAGGACTCTTTCGGGAGTGACTATCGCTATGGCGAACATCCCTCTCAGGTGGGATATGAACTCCCTGTCCCATCTTCTGAAAGCTTCATAGATTACATCCGTCTCGCTCATTTCGCTCGAGCCGAACTCTTCGGCCAGCTCTTTGTAGTTGTAGATCTCTCCGTTGAAGAGCACAATATCCTCTCCATAACGGCACCTGAGAGAACTCTCTGCGACATCCGTGATGGAGAGTCTCGCAGAGGCTGCGAAGAGTGATTCGTCGCAGATGAGCGTTTCGGCGTCCGGCCCCCGATGAGCGAGGAGTCTGAAAGCTTCTATAGCTCTCTTCGTTTCATACTCTCCTACAATGCCGAATATCGCGCACATCGCCTCCCCCTCCTATGAGAGTACGAAAAATATCAACTCCTGGGGAGTGAAACTTCTGCCCTCTATGAGTATCCTCCCGTCATGTAAGGAGCCTTTGAGTATATAGAGTCCCTCCCGCACTTTGGCCAGACCCTTGTCCACCATGGAGTCGAGAATGAGGGAGAGTTCCGGATAGAGTCTCCGGGCTACATCTTTTTCGAGTCGCAAATCGAAATTGCCGTCGAAAAGCCTGTCGAGTCTCGAGAGCAGAGATATCACTGCCGAAACAGCGTTGCCTTTGAGAGCTTCACCTTTGTATAGTAGTTCTATATGTATGTGGCTCTCTTTCGAAGCCTTCAGATGTGTATCGAAGAGTATCCGACTTCTGTTTTTGATGATGGTATCGTTGAATATCTCCACAAGCTCCTCTTCGAGGGCGGCTATCTCGTCCAGGGCTTTGCGTATGGCTTCCAGATCTCCCCTCCTGCCTGCTCGAGCTATCCTCTGCGATAGTTTCGTACGACTCTTCAGAAAGAGTATATATCTTTTCAAGCCGGCGATACCTATCTTTTTGATTCTGACTTCACTCTCCTCTTTCAGGAGACCGGCACCCATTTGCGCACCTGCCTTATCGAGAGCATGTATGGAGTTTCTCATCCTGATGCTACAGTACTTTTTGTCCGTCGCTTTCGACGATAGCGAACTCCACCAGGAGAATAGACCGGATACTTCACCCACATCGGACGGAAGGGTGATATTGGCCTCTCCTATCTTCAACTCATAATCTCCGAAGGGTACAATCCCCTCTTGCGGCTTCGGGAGCGATATTGCGGCCGAGATATCTTTCATATCTACTCTCAGCCCACGGCTTTCGTCCGCAAGTGTGATACGGGGAGATTTCAAAAGGCCGCTGCCGCTCCCGGAGAGGGTGTCGAAAGTTCTCGAAAACTCCGCGCCATGGAGAGAGAAACGACTCCCCTTGGCTGCCATTTCGAATCCTTCGAGTCTCAACTTCTCCCTGACCGTCGTCCCGAAAGCGCTTATGCTTTCGAAACTTAGCAGAGGGTCGTGATCCACACCGGAGAGGAAAGCCTCTCTATAGCTCTTTTCGAGAAAGTGTGAGAGTTTCTCTTCGAAATAGACTCCCATTATCCCCGGCTGAGGTTTCGCGGCCGGAACAACGGGACCGTAGAGAATCTTCAGAGATACTATCGAATCTCGCTCGAGCATATCGAGAGGAGGAGTCTTTTGAAACTCTTTGCGTACGGAGAGTTTCGCTTTCGCTTCGGCCCCGAAGATATTTCCGGAAAAAGAGTCGATACTCAATCCAAATGGCGAGAATGGCACACTGTTTTGAGCGTCGATGTAGCGCTGCAGATATCTTTGGCCGTTTTGAGAGATATATATGAGTGCAGCGAGATAGAGAAACGATATGAGAGCTATGGCGGAAAGTGAAAATTTCTTCATCGATTGTCACTCTTGCTCGATGGGTGTGCACCTTTTTTCTCTCTGAGAGTATCGATGGCATCGGTGGCTTTGAGATTAAGGATGAAATAGGCCTTTTCCGTCAGCAGACCGGCTGCAAGAGCGAGGAGATAGAGAGTCTCATGCCTTATCTGATAGATTTCGGCTTCGGAGATGAGAGTCTGTGCCGCCATATCGAGGATGAACATCGATACGGCGAGAAACATTCCCAGAATAGGTCTGAAGATATATGCGGCCATACTGACGCGTTTGCGAGAGACGATATAGTCTCTGGTGAGAAAAATAAGACTTCCGAAAGCACCTATGACCATCAGCAGACCGAAGGTATCCACCAATTTTCTGGCTTCGGCTCTACTTTTGATCCTTTTTCTCTCCTGCAATACCCAGTTTATAGCCTCGGCGGGCAGAGGTGCCCTTACCGACATATCTTTGTCCGCATCGGATGCTATGAGAGAGTCGGGTATCAGTTGGGCGAAAGAGAGTTTCAAAGTATGAGGATCGATATTTTTATCGTAGGCTATAGCCTGCAGGTTTTGTGCGATACGCTGAAAGAGAGTCTGATACTGCTCTCTCTTCCAGCGCTCCGGATCCTCGTTCGCGGGCACATGTATCCTCTCTTCACTTATCCACGACGGATCTTTTACCAAGCTATCGGCCACACTCTCTATGGGAGGCGGTGTACCGTCATAACTTTTCAGGAATCTCTCCAACTCTCCATAGGGGGTTACATGGGCACTTCTTCCATAAAGCAGGGAGAATCTGTAGCGATTGAGATTTATCTTTTCGAAAACGAGCTGGGATATGTAGTTTTTGGAAGCGGCCACCGCTCCTATGAAAAGTACGACTATCCATATCAGCAGTATGACACCCTTTACAACCCTTATCCACAAAGGATTGCTATCCCTCTTCAACGCACTATCCGCCATCTTCTCTCCTCCTCCGGCAAAAGATATATCCGCGCCCTTTCACTCTCCAAGCAAAGCAAGTCGGCATACTCCGCTATTTTGCCTTATATGGATGATTATAACACACAAAATGGCTCAAAAAACGGAGAATTTTAATCCGATATGCTTGATTTACATCAAGAACTATGTATAATTCCCGAAAAAAAGGAGAAGCACAATGATTAAAAAGGGTCTTGTCGGTATGGCTGTCTTGGGTCTATCCGTACTTTACGCATCTGGAGATATCTCCCACAAAGAGCTTTCAGAGGGGGTGGGCTATATCAAAACTCTCGGCAAAGAGCTCAAAGGCGAGATGAAAAAGAGGATGAAAGATGACCCTACCGGTCTGCAGGCGGCATATTTCTGCGCCAAAAGTGCACATGATATAACGAAGAAGATAAATGCCGCCTTTCCCAAGGGTGTCAGAGTATATAGAACAGCTCTGAAATATAGAAATCCCGACAATAGACCGGATGCTACCGACAAAGAGGTTATGGAGAAGATGGTAGAGGCTCTGAGAAATGGAAATTTCGAAAAGAGGGCGGTAGCGGTAAAGACGAAAAATGGGGCAAGGAGGGTATATATGCCCCTATTGACAGGAAAAACCTGCCTCAAATGCCACGGAGAGATAGAGAAGATCGATCCCAAGGTAAAAGAGACTATCGCCAAAAAATATCCCGAAGACAAAGCTACGGGCTTCAAGGAGGGAGAGCTCAGAGGTGTTATCGTGGCCGAGATGAAGAGCGGCTCGAAAGAGGAACGGTAGTACGAACTTGCGCGACACAATCCCTATATCTCTCGAAGCTCTCTTGCTCGATATCTGTTGCATAGAGATTTCGAGAGACCGAAATAAGCCAAAAGTGGCTAAAATATATCTACAAATCCTATGAGAAGAAGGAAAGATAGATGCTCGAAACCATATTCGAAGAGACGAAAGAACATATGCAAAAGAGTCTGGAGGCACTGAAAAGAGATTTCGGTACGCTTCGTACCGGAAAGGTGACCACCGCCATAGTTGACCATATAAAGGTGGACTATTACGGTACTGCAACACCTCTCAATCAGGTCGGAAGCGTCGTGGTGCAGGATGCCACCACAATAGCCATCAACCCCTGGGAGAAGAGTATGCTCTCCGTCATAGAGAGAGCCATACAGGAGGCGAATATAGGCGTCAATCCCAATAACGACGGTGATTTCATAAAACTCTTTTTCCCCCCTATGACGACGGAGCAGCGACAGGAGATAGTCAAGCAGGCCAAAGCCATGGCCGAGAAGGCCAAGGTCGCCGTCAGAAACATAAGAAAAGATTCCAACAATACGATAAAGAGGCTCGAGCACGACAAAGAGATAAGCGAAGACGAGATGAAACGAGCACTCGAGCAGATTCAGAAGATTACCGATGAGTACATCTCCAGGATAGACGACTCTTTCAAGGCCAAAGAGTCCGATATTCTCAGGGTGTGACGATGGCGGATATCGAAAAGATATATAGAGAGTCGGGAGCTCTGCTGGAGGGGCATTTCATACTTTCGAGCGGTAAACACTCCAAATACTATCTACAGAGTGCCAAGGTACTCGAAGATCCGAAGAGGGCGGAAGAGTTGGCGAAACTTCTGGCGGAGGAGATAGTGAAAAACGGTATCGAGGTCGATACTGTCTGCGCTCCGGCACTCGGAGGAGTGCTCGCCGGATACGAACTGGCAAGGGCTCTGGGGGTCAGATCGATTTTCGTAGAGCGCAAGGATGGAGTGATGCAGCTTAGAAGAGGCTTCGAGCTCTCCAGAGGGGAGAGGGTGCTCATCTGCGAAGATATCATCACTACCGGTGGTTCGGCTATGGAGGCGGCTGCCGTCGTCGAGTCGAAAGGAGCGGAAGTCGTAGCCTTCGCCGCCTTGGCCAACAGAGGGCTCTGCTCGAGAAGCGGAAGCGGCAAAGAGGCGGCAGCGGAGTGCAAACTCCCCGCACAGAAGCCTTTTTTCGCTCTCGAAGATTTCGAGTTCGAAATATTCGAGCCGCAGGAGTGCCCTCTCTGTGCCGAAGGAAGCGAAGCGGTAAAACCGGGAAGCAGGGGAAACTGAGCTCACTCTTTTCTCAAAATATAGAGGGCGTAGAGAATCCATAGCAATCCGCCGAGGATGAAAGGGATACTCAGAATCTGTCCTACACTAAGTGCGATGGGCAGTGTGTAATCTGCCTGTCTGACTTTGAAAAACTCCAGAAAGAAGCGGGCGCTAAAGATGGAGAAGAAAAAGATTCCCGGCAGCAGAAGAGTCGAAGCCCTCTTGCTCAAAACCTCATATAACAGATACATCAGCAGCAGAATGAGAAGATAGGCGGCGGCTTCGTAGAGCTGGACGGGATGTCTGGGCAGGGTGTCTATGCGGTCGAAAACAACAGCCCACGGCAGCTTGCTGCTTTTTCCCAATATTTCGGAATTGAAGAAGTTTCCTATCCTTACGCAGACCGCGAAAAAAGCTCCGACCACACTCAATCTGGAGAGAAGCCAGAGAAAAGATTCCCTATATTTTCTGCTGAAGATCGCCAAAGCCACGAGGGCACCTATCAATCCCCCGTGACTTGCCAATCCGCCTTTCCAGATTTTGACTATCTCCATAGGATGGGAGAGGTAGAAAGCTGGTTCATACACGAAGCAGTGAAGAAGTCTGGCCCCAAGCAGAATCCCGACTATGAGATAGAGTAGAAGATCGTCCGCCATATCGGGGTCTCTTCCCTCCCTTTTACATATTTTGCGAAAGAGATAGAGTCCACCCAGCAATCCGCCGACAAAAAAGAGTCCGTACCAATGTATGGCAAAAGGTCCTATTTTTATGAAGAGAGGGTCGATATTCCAATGCATTTGGCTAAGTCCGTTGTGGTTTTGTGATGTTATCATACAATATTAACGGTAATTTCCGAAAAGACCATACTCCGGCAAGAGCCGATATTTTATCTCGCTCTCAAAGCAAATTCTCTTCCCGCTTTTCACAAACGAGCCACTTCTCTTCTATTTCGCGTGATGTGACAGGTTTCGTATAATAAAACCCCTGTATGCAGTCACATCCGAAACCTTGAAGGATTTTTAGCTCCTCTTCCGTTTCGACCCCTTCGGCGACAATTTCAAGCCCGAGAGTCTTGCCCATGGCTATAATGGCTTTTACTATCACTTGTCCGTTTTTGTGGGTGGCTATATCGTGTACGAAGGTTCTGTCTATTTTCAGTTTGTTTACATTGAGGCTTTTGAGGTGGCTCAAAGAGGAGTAGCCCGTTCCAAAATCATCGATCGATATACTATAGCCCAACATTGCCAACTCTTTAACCAAAGAGGCCGAGTCTTTGGTGCTTTGCATGATGATACTCTCAGTCAACTCCAGCTCTACATACTTGCACAAGTCGCCATAAATTTTCCTGTTTCTTTTCATCATCTTTAAAAAATAACTATGGTGGAAAAGAGCGTTGGAGATATTTATCGAAACAATCGGAAGCCTATATCCTCTTTTTTCCCATCTCGAGAGTAGTTTCAAAACCTTTTCCAAAACCACGATATCCAAACGATACAGCAGTCCGGTTTCGCTCGCAAGCTCCAAAAATTCGCCAGGAAACAAAATTCCCCTTTGGGGATGTCTCCATCTCACAAGTGCCTCCATACCCTTGGCCAAACTGCTTTTCGTGCTTATTTGAGGTTGTAGATACAGCTCGAACTCATCTCTCTCTATAGCCTTGTAGAGATCGTTTTCAAGTGCGATTTTCTCTATCAGTGCACCATTGTCATGTGCATAGAATGCAAAGTCGTTTTTCCCCTCTTTTTTCGTTTGATAAAGAGCGATATCGGCAGCCTTTTGTAGATGTTTTATATCGGAGCCGTGTTCTGGAAAAAGAGAGATTCCTATACTCAAAGTGATTCTCAATTGATAGTCGTCTATTTTGATGGTCTTTTTCATCACGGCTTTCAATTTTCTCGCTATCGTACCTATTTCGTCTATCGTTTCGAAATTTTCGATAATTATTGCAAATTCATCGCCGCCTATTCTTGCGAACAATCCCCCTTCGGATTCGATAACCCTCCTTATTCTGCGAGAGACCTCTTTGAGTACCTCGTCTCCTTCTCCGTGCCCGAGTGAGTCGTTTATTCTTTTGAAGTTGTCTATATCCATCAAAAAAAGAGCGACGCGATGTTTTCTATATTTCGCCAACTCTATGGCTCTGTGGAACTCCTCCATGAAAACATATCTATTGTAGAGTCCCGTCAGAGTGTCGTATCTCGCCAAGCGCTCCAATTCACGCTTGGCAAGCACTCTTTCCGTCTCATCTATCAGCGTACCGATAACGGCACGCTTCCCTTCGTAGAGAAAGGAGGAGCCAAAAACATGGATATATCGTATCTCTCCACTCTTCGTAACTCCCTTGAAGCTATATTCAATATTCTCTCTCTCCTCTTTTAGATTTTTTTCGATTATTTTCGAGACGGCATCTTTTTCATCTTCGTGTGCAAGATATAGATTGTTCTTCCCTATCAGTTGCGATCTTTCATATCCGAACATATCCGAGAGTCGTTTGTTTATGTAGATGAATTTTCCATCCACGATAATATAGATACCCACAACCGAGTGCTCCACCAGAGCACGAAACTTCTCGTCACCCTCCAATATGCCATCCGAAAATCTCTTGCTTTCACTCATTACAGATCCATTTCATATCTATCGGAATATCGATCTTTAGACTCTCTTTTCAGGCAGAGAAGAGAGCTATCGACATTATAGCAGGTTCCACTATTTTATTATATCCGCACATATTGTCGTGTGCTGCTTTTGCAGGCTTCAAAAGCGGCACTGTTTCGCTATTTTACGAAGCCGTTCTATTAAAGATTGGGAAAATCTTTTTGGATACAATAGCGACACAAGTGCGGAATCGAGCTTCAAAATCCGCACAACGAGAGTATAGAGTACAAGGAAAGTGAGAATAGATGAAAGAGAGAATCACCTTCAGAGAGAGGGCCATTCCCGAAAGCTATATAGAGGCCCTCCAGAGAGTGCGTGAGAATGGCGGCCTCATCGAGAGTGTGGAGAAGGTGGAGAGTGTTTTGCGCCAAAGAGTGGGCAACGAAATGGTCTTGAGCACCTGCAACTCCACTTCGGCTCTGCATCTTGCCATGTGTGCACTCGACCTCAAAAGGGGTGACAAGGTAGTGTGCTCGGTAAACGCTTTTGCCGATGTACCGGAGGTCGTCAGACACTTCGATGCCGAACCGGTATTCGTGGATTGCGACCCCAGAAGCTACAATATGGATCTCGACAAACTCGATGAGACGCTCTCCCGTTTCAAAACACGGAAGATGAGGGCGGTCGTGATAAATCATATGGCGGGTCTGCCGATAGATATCGACCGGGTACACGAGATAGCCCAAAAGCACGGTGTCTTCGTGATAGAGGATGCCACGGACGCCTTCGGGGCCACCTACAAGGGGAGGGTGATAGGTAACGGAGAGTGTGAAATCACAGTCTTCGGTATAGGTTGCAAGATGGACAATATCTTCGATGGCGGTTTCATGACTTTCAGGAGCGAAGAGTGTTACAGCCGTGCGAAACTGCTGCGCAATCACGGTATCACGATAGATTCGGATGAACTCGACTACCTCTACGATATCGAAGATATAGGCTGTCAGTACAGAATGAACGAACACAGCGCCCTGTATGCCGAAACTCTGCTTGAAAAGGTGGATGCAGATATAGAGCGCAGAAGAGAGATAGCCTCCGTCTATTTCGAGAGACTCGAAGGGCTAAAGCATCTGACCCTGCCTTTGAAGAGCGACGAACATATATATACGGCTTTCATAGTGGAGATAGACAAGAATAGAGACGCATTCGCCAGAGAGTTGATAAAAGAGGGGATAGAGGTGGGTCTAAACTATGTACCTCTGCATCTTACGAAGTATTACAAAGAGAAATACGAGTTCAAACTCTTCGATTTTCCCAATGTACTGGGCGTATATCAGCGCGTACTCTCTCTACCCATACATGGCGGACTCAGCGATGAAGATGTGCGCAGAATCTGCGATGTCGTGACGGAAGCCGACAGACGACATATCTGAGGGAGCGAAAGAGTACTTTCGAAGAGATTGAATGAAAGAGGCTGTAGTCACATTTTTCGAAAATATGTACTATATGCCCGGATTGGGGCATCGTCTGCTCTCATCGACACTCCTTCCTCTCTCGCTGCTCTACGCCTCTTTTATGTTGCTGCGCAGAAGAGCGGCACACAGAAAAGCCTTCGATCTGCCGATAGTGAGTGTGGGTAACCTTCAGATTGGCGGAAGCGGAAAGACACCTTTCGTCATAGCCCTGGCAAGACGCTACGAGAAGAGTAGGAAAGTGGCTGTCGTACTCAGAGGTTACGGCAGAAAGAGTGTAGGATTGCTGGAGGTATCACGGCAGGGAGATATCCTCGCCACTGTCGCCGAGAGTGGAGACGAAGCGATGCTCATAGCCCGAAAGTGCGAAGAGAGTTCCGTCATAGTGGCGGAAAACAGAGTCGAAGGTATAGCCCGGGCGATTGCCGGCGGTGCCGGCCTCGTAATTCTCGACGACGGCTTCAACAGGGTGGATATAGAGAAGTTCGAAATAGTTCTGGAGTCGCAAAATATTCCAAACAGCTATCCTCTGCCTTCTGGTCCTTTCAGAGAGTTTCGTTTCGTCTCCGAAGAAGCCGATATTTATCTGAAAGAGAATTCGGGATATAATCGCCGCGTTTTTTGTGAAAATCCGTCCGAAAGGATGGTACTGGCGACCGCCATCGCCAATCCCCGCAGATTGAAACCCTTCCTGCCCAAAGGAGTGGTGGCCGAGTATTACAAAGCCGACCACGACAGATTCAGTGTCGGCCAACTGCGGGATATTCTCGATAGAGAGAGGGCCGAGAGCATCCTGATGACCGAGAAGGATTTCGTAAAACTGCAGGATGCGAATCTGCCCGTATCGCTATTGAGACTCGATATGCAGATAGAAGAGAGCATACTTGAAAAGATAGACAAATATATAAAGGATTACGATGCGTCATAAGATGGAAACGGTTGGAACACTGCTCGATGCCCTTCCCTATATAAAGAAGTTCAGAGGCGAGAAGGTAGTCGTCAAATATGGGGGCTCCGCGCAGACCAGCGACGAGCTGAAGGAGAAATTCGCCGAAGATATAGTACTGCTGCATACGGTCGGAATGAAACCAGTGGTGGTACATGGAGGAGGCAAGAGTATCTCCCGGCTGCTTGCGGATCTCGGGATAGAGAGCAGTTTTATCGACGGGCAGAGAGTGACCACGAGAAATGTGATGCGTATCGCGGAGATGGTGCTCAGCGGAGAGATAAACAAGGAGATAGTGGCCCTGCTCAACTCACACGGCGCCAAAGCCGTGGGGCTCTCGGGCAAGGATGCCAATTTTCTCGAGGCTGTAGCCAAGGATGAAGAGAATTTTGGATATACGGGCGTGATAAAGAAGATAAATACGGAGATTGTGGACAATATGCTCGAAGACGGTTTCATACCGGTGATAGCCCCTATAGCCGGCGGTGGAGCCATGGGACATCCCGGTTTCAATATCAATGCCGATCTCGCGGCGAGCAGGATAGCCGTGGCTCTCGGGGCGCGCAAGATTCTCTTCCTGACCGACACTCCGGGGGTTCTGGATGCAGACGGAGAGCTGATAGGCAATCTGAGTATCGAGGCTACGCAGAAGCTCAAGAGCGAAGGAGTGATCCACGGCGGTATGGTTCCGAAGGTCGATGCCTGTATGGAGGCTCTCAGAGGCGGCGTCAAAAAGTCGCATATCATCGACGGCAGGATAGAGCACGCACTTTTGCTCGAGATTCTCACAAGCAGCGGTATAGGTACCTGTATAGAGCTATAGCTTCATCCTCACGGGAAGACTCTCACAAGAGCTCTTTCCACTCTTCCGGCTTTCGTCAGCACTGCAACCACAGGAAACAGTTTTTGATTCGATCTATGCGAAAGAGCATGAAAAAGTATTTTCAGTAAGTGAAAATGTGTATCATTACGAAACACTATAGAGGAACTCCGAGTGATGTATGGGAGATTACAGTTCTCATAGAGTGCCGTAGGGATATAATAGCCACACCAAAATCAAACCAAATTCAGGAGAACCCGAAATGAGTTCGAAACCGACGATAGTATGGACCAAGATAGACGAGGCACCGGCACTGGCCACATATTCACTACTTCCTGTTGTGCAGGCTTTCGCCAGTCAGGCGGGGGTAGAGGTGCAGGAGAGAAATATCTCCCTCTCCGGTAGAGTCATAGCCACTTTCTCCGATGTTCTGAAAGACGATCAGAAGATAGACGACGAGCTGGCGTTCATGGGAGAGCTCGTAGGCAAGCCCGAAGCCAATATCATCAAGCTTCCCAACATCTCCGCATCCATTCCCCAGCTCAAGGCATGTATAGCGGAGCTTCAGGAGAAGGGTTACGCTCTGCCCGATTTCCCCGAAGATCCCCAGACCGACGAAGAGAAGGCGATCAGAGAGAAGTACGCCACCTGTCTGGGCTCTGCGGTCAACCCCGTACTGCGTGAAGGAAACTCCGACAGAAGAGCGGCCGCAGCGGTCAAGAAGTATGCCCAGAAGCATCCCCACAGACTCAAGCCTTTCGATGAAAACTGCCAGGCATATGTAGCTTATATGGAAGATGGCGACTTCTACGCCAACGAACAGTCCGTCATCATACAGAAGGGTTCGAAGGTGACTATCGAACTCAACGGAAAAGTGCTCAAGGAGCTCGACGATGTGGAAGATGGCGAACAGCTCTCCAGCTCTTTCCTCAGCGCCGCCGAGCTCGACAAGCTCCTAGAGAAGAGTATAGCCGACGCCAAAGAAAAAGATCTGCTCTGGTCGATTCACCTCAAGGCTACCATGATGAAGGTGAGCGACCCCATCATGTTCGGTCAGGCCGTCAAGGTATTCTACAAAGAGGTATTCGAGAAGTATGCCGACGAGTTCGAACAGATCGGTGTCAACCCCGACCTCGGACTCGGCGACCTCTACAAGAAGCTGCAGAAACTCCCCGAAGAGAAGAGAGGAGAGATCGAGCTCGCCATCGTCGAGACATACAAGAACAGACCCAATATCGCCATGGTTGACAGCGACAAGGGTATCACCAACCTCCACGCCTCCAACGATATCATCATCGACGCATCCATGCCTCCCGTCATCAGAGAGGGCGGCAAGATGTGGAACAAGGATGGTGAGCTTCAGGAGACTGTAGCGGTCATTCCCGACAGAAGCTACGCTCTGATGTATAGCGAGATTCTCGAAGACTGCAAGATCAACGGACAGTTCGATGTGACCACCATGGGGCATGTGAGCAATGTAGGTCTGATGGCGAAAAAGGCCGAGGAGTACGGTTCTCATCCCACCACCTTCAAGATAGCCGAAGATGGTGTGGTCGAGGTGAAGGATGCCGAAGGAAATGTACTCATGAGCCACAAGGTGAGCCAAGGCGATATCTGGAGACTCTACAGAGTCAAAGAGATCGCGGCCAGAGACTGGGTGAGACTCGCCCACGAAAGAGGCAAGCTGACCGGAGACCCCATAGTATTCTGGCTCGATAGCAACAGAGCACACGATGCCAACCTGATAAAGAGAATCGTAGAGTGGCTCCCCGAGCATCTGGCGCAAGCTCAGATAGAGTACCATATCATGGCTCCCCAAGAGGCTATGAAGTTCACACTCAAGAGAACGAGAGCGGGACTCGACACCATCAGTGTAACCGGAAATATACTCAGAGACTATCTGACAGACCTCTTCCCGATACTCGAGCTCGGCACATCGGCCAAGATGATGTCTATCGTTCCTCTGCTCGCTGGCGGAGGACTCTTCGAGACAGGTGCAGGCGGTTCGGCTCCCAAGCATGTGGATCAGTTCCTCAAAGAGGGGCATCTGAGATGGGATTCTCTGGGTGAGTTCCTCGCTCTCGCCGAGTCTTTGAGAATGATATACAACAAGAGCGGTGACGAGAAGATAGGAGAGCTGACCAGGGCTCTCGACAAGGCCAACGAAGCCTATCTCGACAACGACAACGCACCCAGCAGAAAGTGTTGCGAGCCCGACAACAAGGCAAGCCACTTCTATCTCGCCAAATATTGGGCGGAGGCTCTCGCATCCGGAGAGGATGAGGAGCTTGCAGGGAAGTTCGCTCCGATAGCCGAAGCTCTCGCTCAGAACGAAGAGAAGATACTCGAAGAGATGCTCGCATCCGAAGGAAGCCCCAAAGATATCGGCGGATACTACAAACCCGACGATGCCAAAGCGGCCGAAGCCATGAGAGCCAGCAAAACATTCAACCAGATCATAGACTCCATCTAAGCGGGAGTCCCGAGCGCGGGGGGTCACCCCCGCAACAAAATCAGACAAAGCGTTCCCGCCGAGAGAGGTTCTGCAAAGCATAATTGAAAATCTGGATTTTGACTTATGTTTTGCCCTGCTCCCGGGAGCGTCCAAAGGAAGCGTATGGAGAGAAAAAAAGGTAAAAAGGTAACGATTATCGGTGCGGGAAATGTGGGGGCTACCGTAGCCTACTCGCTCGCCATGCAGGGCACCTGCCACGAGATAATGCTCAGAGACAGAGCCTCCGAGATAGCCAAGGGCAAGGCGCTGGATATGTCGCAGGCGGCGAATGCTGCGAGACAACACACTCTCGTGAGAGTGGCGGAAAAGCCCGAAGATATGGCGGAGAGCGATGTGGTGGTCATAACGGCCGGTTCTCCGAGAAAGCCGGGTATGAGCAGAGACGACCTGCTCATGATAAATGCCGAAATCACCAAACAGGTGATACACGATGTCAAGGAGCACGCCCCCGACTCCATTGTGATAATGGTCTCCAACCCGCTGGATGTGATGACCTATGTGGCACTCAAGGAGAGCGGTTTCCCCAAAGAGAGAGTGGTAGGTATGGCGGGTATTCTCGACAGTGCGAGAATGGCGCACTTCATCTACGAAAAGATAGGTTACGGCGCGGGACAGATAAGAGCTTCGGTGATGGGCGGCCACGGAGACGATATGGTCCCTCTGCCCAAATTCTCCACCGTGGCGGGTGTACCGCTGACCGATATTCTGAGTGAAGACGAGATTGTGGAGATAGTGGAGCGTACCAAGCACGGCGGAGCCGAAATCGTAGGCTATCTCAAGACCGGTTCGGCATATTACGCTCCGGCGAAGGCTACCGCCATCATGGTGGAGGCGATACTCAAGGATACCAGACAGATACATCCGTGCGCCGTCTATCTCGAAGGTCACTACGGATACAACGATGTGGTCTCCGGTGTGCCGGTCGCTCTGGGTGCCAACGGTGTGGAGAAGCTCTTCGAGATGACATTGAGCGAGGGGCAGAAGAGGAAGTTCGCCAAGAGTGTGGCGTCTGTCAGAAGTATGATAAATGTCCTCAAAGAGAATAAGTTCTTCACCAATCCCGAAGACAACATTATCAGCGAATAAACCAACAGAGAAAGGAAAAAGATGAGAGAAATAGCGTATGAAGATCTCGTTAAGTCCGTAAAGGCGATGGTGATGCATACAGCGTCGCATCTGCCCGAAGACGCCCTCAAAGCGATAGAGAAGGCTTACGGGGAGGAGAAGAGCGAGGTGGCGAAGTCGGTACTCAAACAGATACTCGACAATGCCCAGCTCGCCAGAGAAGAGGATAGGCCTCTGTGCCAGGATACGGGGCTGGCGGTATATTTCATCAATGTAGGCGAGGATGTCAAGGTAGTGGGAGGCTCCATCAGAGACGCTATCAACGAAGCCACCGAGCAGGCCTACAAAGAGGGCTATCTGAGAGCCTCCACCTGCGACTGCTTCGACAGACACAATCTCAAAGAGGAGGTCGGATACAATCTGCCGGCCGTGATTCACTTCGATATCGTTCCCGGCGACAGGATAGAGATAGAGTATGCGGCCAAAGGGGGCGGTAGCGAAAATGTCTCCAGGGCTACGGTCCTCGCTCCCGCTCAGGGCAAAGAGGGGATACTCAATTTCGTCAGACAGGTCATCAGCGATGCCGGCCCCAACCCCTGCCCCCCGATAATCGTGGGTGTAGGTATAGGAGGCACTTTCGAAGTGGCGGCCAAATCCTCCAAACACGCTCTCTTCAGAGAGGCGGGAAGCCCCAACCCCGACCCCGACCTCGACGCCTTCGAGAAGGAGATTCTCAGCGAACTCAACAAACTGGGTATCGGTGCGATGGGTATGGGAGGTACACAGACGGTACTGGCGGTGCATATAGAGAAGAACCCCTGCCATATCGCATCTCTGCCGGTGAGCGTAAATGTGCAGTGCCACAGCTCCAGACATTCACATATCACACTCTAAAAGGATAAGCAGATGGCTGAATATCGTATGACTACACCATTGAGCGACGAAGATGTAAGCAAGCTCGAAGCGGGAGATATCGTATATCTCAGCGGCAAAATCTACACCGCCAGAGACGCGGCGCACAAAAAGCTGGTCGATCTCATCGCCGAAGGCAAAGAGCTTCCTTTCGACCTGAAGGGCTCCGTAATCTATTTCGTAGGGCCCACACCCCCCAAACCGGGCGAGCCTATCGGAAGCGCCGGCCCCACTACGAGCTATCGTATGGATAGCTACTCTCCCACGCTCATAGAGCACGGCCAGAAGGGTATGATAGGCAAGGGCAAGAGAAATCAGGCGGTCAAAGATGCCTGCAAAGAGCACAAAGCGGTATATTTCGGAGCTACCGGAGGAGCGGGAGCGCTGATAGCCAAAGCGATAAAATCCGCCGAAGTGATAGCCTACCCCGAACTCGGCCCCGAAGCGATAAGGGAGCTGGTGGTCGAGGATTTCCCCGTAACGGTGATAAACGACACCCACGGAAACGACCTCTACCAGATGGGTAGAGAGAAGTACGAAGTCAAGTAGTCCCCGAAACTGCACCGCGGAGGAGAGCACCCCTCCGCGAAGTCCGAACTCCCCCACACTCTTTACGACAGTATAGACTAGCGAAACCTCTCCATCTCCATCATATCTTGGCGATGGTGAACTTTATGCTCATCGATATCGATTCCGCGACTGAAGTCGAGGCCCCGAGAATACTACGACACTTAGGGGCGGCGACTTCAGTCGCCGGAAGACCCTCTCGATATGAAGTGCGTGGAGTCATGGAGTAGGGACTTCAGTCCCATCAAAAAGAGTCGTTGTCGAAACGATGCCGTAGGGTTGGCTTGGGCCGATGCGCGATAGGAAGTATCTCGATTATCATATCTTCGCTGTACATTCCCACCGAGACTGTGGGAAGTAGTGAATGGCTTATTCCCTCTAAAAAGGGTATTTCCTGTTTTTGCAATTGTGTAATTTTTTTAAACAAATCGGCAAAAATTTTTCATATTGCCATATTTGCTGTTTCTTAAGCCAGAACGCCATATAATATGCCTTAAATAAATAGCTATATTGAATAAAAAGGAACGGATATATTTTGAATGACACAATTATTTCAGCAATAATAGCTGCATCGGTTGCGTTTATAGGTTTTATATTCACTTATATTACCACTAGGCAACAGCTAAAAATAAAACAAGAACAACTTAATTTGGAAAGAAAAAAAACTTGAAAGAATTAGTAGTGACATTAAAAAAGAAATTACAATTTTACATCAAGAACAATTACATGAAATTTTAAAAAAAATTAGAAGTTATCCATACCTTTGGGAAATCGTAGTAGAACATTGGCAAGATTACGATAATAACAAAAAAGATAAAAAATGGTGCGGGATTTTTTTAAATGAATTAAAAAGATGCAATGAGAAATATGGAGTTTATTTCTCACAAGCTGTTTATGAACAATATCATGCATTATATAGTGAACTAAGAAGAATTTACATTGATTTGCAAATGCCCAATTCAATTGTGGACAATACGCATATAGTTACTATAAATACGATTTGGTATGGTAGTGACAGTTATGGATTGGGACTAGCATCACAATTAAAAAATGATTTAGGTAGTTATAAAATTGCGTTAATACAAGATAGACTAACTGAATAGTATAACAACACAGAGGAGGAAAATGTACTATTATACCACCAACAAACTATGTTTCTCGTGCCCATCGTCACCGGAGGGCGCGGAATATCTATGCTATGATAACAGAGTAAAAAGTCTATGTTTTGTCGATATGCGGGCGTGGCATAGTGGCTGTGCGCCGGGCTTCAGGCGGCTTCGCTGAAGCAAAGCGAAACCCCGCAGGCAGTGCCAAGGACAATCCACTCACCCGCTCCAAAAAATATGTTATAATCTATCAAAAAGGATAAAGCGATGCAGACCATAACTATAAAGCTGGATGACAGCATAAGCGATAAAGTGCTTTGGCTTTTGAAACACTTCGATAAAAGTGAACTCGAGATACTCGATGCTTCATTTTCTTTAAAACAGAGTGATTTATCTGCTGTTAAAACATTTAAAGAACTTAGGGCAAAGTCTAATAATAAAAAAACTTTAAGTATGGATATTGCAACAAATACTCAAGGCTTGATAGATGATGCAATTTTTTGATACAAATGTTTTGATTTATGGATTTGTAAAAAATGTAGATGATAAACATCAACAACAAACTTCTATAAATCTGATAGAAAATGCATTGAGTAGTGATAGCTTTGTGGTTTCTGATATTGTGCTTTATGAGTTTGCTTTTGTGGCAAATAAACTTGAAGAAAAAAAAGAAAATATTGATAATTTTTTGAAATTTTTATCTACTTTTTCAAGGCACTCAAACAGTATGATAGCCAATAGAACTTTAGAGCTATTAAATAAGAGTGGTTTATATAAAAGCTCTTTTGATATAAATCACTTAGCATTTTGTGAATTTTATGAGTTGGAGCTTATTACTTTTGATAAAGGTTTTAAAAGCTTGAGTAAGTATAGTGATACTAAAATAAGATTATTGTAACATTTGCGGGCGTGGCATAGTGGCTGTGCGCTGGGCTTCAGACCCAGATTGGGCTTCCAACCCTGTAGGCGGGTTCGATTCCTGTCACCCGCTCCAAAAGGTAAAAAAATGGCAAAAAAATTATATGCACTTCCTTTAAAACAACTTTTAGATTTTATCATAGAGAACAAATCTGAAATTT